>Ga0169931_10000224_pt1 | contig 89952 bp, 73 predicted proteins | sample Kivu_15m_20L_FD_129675 | JGI IMG/M metagenome (GOLD analysis project Ga0169931, IMG submission 129675) | Freshwater microbial communities from Lake Kivu, Western Province, Rwanda to study Microbial Dark Matter (Phase II) - Kivu_15m_20L... | ecosystem: Environmental > Aquatic > Freshwater > Lake...
ACCCGATGGAAAGACCGAGACGCTGCTGGACATCCCGCGCTACGACTTCAACTGGCAGCTCCGCTACGACTACGCCATGCCGCGCTTCCTCCCGCGCGGCACCACGATCAAAATCACCGCCGTTTTCGACAACAGCAGCGGCAATCCCGCGAACCCCGATCCGACCAAAAACGTGCGATGGGGTCAGCAGACCTACGACGAGATGATGATCGGCTACATGGAGCATTACACCCCGCTCAATCCGGAGGTGGCAAACTCCAATTAGGGAAGTGTGGTGCCACAAATCCACCGCCAAAGTCACAAGGGTGACGGAGTGCTTCCGTTGGGGCCGAATCGCGCTTTCATGTGCTCTGGAAAAATCTCAAAGCCATACTCCAATCCAGATGAGTAGATCAGTTCCTTGAGCGAGCGAAAGGTCTCGAATGAATCAGGATAGACATAGATGGCGACATACAAACTACCGCGCTTGCAATTAGCCAGCATGTCTAAAACATCCGCACGGTCGGCAACAATGTTCCAACCCGCAGATTTGTTAGGGATAGCCGTAAATGCGTCCTTACCCGGAGGGTCCCTGGTCACGCCAGAAAATTTGCGACCATCCACATGAATCAAAGGGAAAACCTCCCCGTACTTCAGGATGAGATTAAAATGCCCAGTTGAGGCAATATGCTCACGTGGAAAGCGAACATACTCTGAACGTTTGGCTTCCGTTTGTTCGATTTGTGTCTTGAGACGCTGCAGCCTAGCCGCCAAATCTCTCGCCTTCTCCGTTGCCGCTTCAACACGAGCCTTTGCATCAACGATTTTAAGATCGAGCGCCTTGACCTCACTGCGTAGTTTCTCGAGATTTCCAACCGGATCTTTGTTTGAGCCATCATCAACCTTTTGCCTGGCAGCATTTTGACGAAGTCTTTCTTGAGTCGCACGCAGTTGGTCACGCTCAACTAGAAGTTTCTGTAGATCCTCGTCACCTTTCGCCTTTATTGAATCGAACATTTGCTCCAAACCCGAAAGCTCCTTTTTTGCAGCCTCTAATCTCTCGACGAGCAGGCGTTGCTCGATTTCTGACCCGGATCCGCCGTCAATTTGTGTGGGCCTGTTTGTGGTCAGTAATGCCAGCAGGCAGGAAATAAGGATGATTCCTCCAAACACGTTGCAAAGCGTGTCGAGAAGGAGGTCTAGGCTCTCATCAGATTTATGGCGCAGTTTTCTCATGGCAACTATTTGGCGCCCTTTCTGGTGTCCAACTCAATTTCTTCTGAGATCAGATCATAGCCAATCTCGTAACCCGCCTGCCTGACCGCTTTCGTGAGATCGGCAAAACGCAGCGCTCCAGAAGGCTTGAAATACAAGACGGCGAAGTGACTTGTATTTGGATAAACTCGAAGAGCTTCCAACAATTCATCGTTGGTGGAAATTATCGTCGGGTCGGCTGGGCCAAACACTTGGATTCTGAGTTGGTTTCTTTGTACAACAATCAAAACCGGCTCTTTGCTTGTTTGGCTCCGATCTGGAATCAACTTCAAAATGTTTTCTTGATCCAAGGTCTGCTGAAGGCGGTCCTGCGCGTTTTTGACCTCGCTTTCTAGAGAGGCAATTTTTGATTCAGCTTGCGCGGCCTCTTTTGAGGAATCCGGCAGTTTCTTCTTCAAATCCTCCATTCTTGTCAAAAGCTTTTGGGCCTCGATGCGCACTTCGCGCGAAAGAGTGGATTCCTCAATCGTCATGCCCTTTGGATCAATTCCTCCGGGGGGTGAAAGTCGCTCGATAGAAAGTTTCAGCTCAGCGATCATTCGTGAGAGCGTTTCCCGATTCTCTCCTGGGAGCAGCGAAGAAGACACGACCTTCGGCTTTAAATCATTTATCTGTTCCAAAGTCTTTTTCAACTCCTCAGCTATGGCTCTGCTGGGGTCATCGTGGTGAATAACATCGATCACATTATCCACACTAAGAGCGAGAAAAATCGTGATGATAATCAAGAAACCGGTTGTGCCGGTGATTACATCCTGGAAGGCAAAAAAACTTACAGCACTGGAATGAGATCTGTTGAAGCGGCGTTGCATCTGTGTGGAAACTCATTGTGCCTCGATGCGCAACTTGCCAGCCACGTGCTTGTGACAGACATCATTACAATCATCAAGGAACTGCGCCTCAACCGATTGCATAAAGCTAACAATCATCTGAAGGATTAACGCGCACACCAGTGCCACCAGTGTTGTCTCAAACGCGGTGGAAAGACCGCTGGTGACGGTTTTCAAAGATGCTTGAATTGCTTTGATATCCCCGCCGGCCTGAAGCGTGTCTGTGAAGGCACCAATGGCTTGGCTAAGCCCAAGTACCGTGCCGATAAAGCCCAGGACCGGTATGCCCCACATGAAGCCTTGAATGATGCCGTAGCTTGATGCGATCTGCGCCTCGTCGCTCTCAGCCTGAATTTTCAGGATTGCCGTGACATCCGACGCTTGACCAATGTTGTGCAGGTTTGCGAGAGCCAAATCAATGCGGTTAAACAGCACGAAATGATGCGGGTTGTCCACCATTGTGGACATACGGTCCCTCACGTCCTTGGCCGAGGACGCCGTGAGCACAAATTCAGGGTCTTGCGGCATGACGGGCACACCGAGGGCACGCCGCTGCAAGCTTAGCTTTCGCGATTTGATCCAGAGGAGGCCGAGCGCCCAGAAGAATAGCAGCATGGTTGGATATGGACATGGACCCCGTTCCAGGAACATGGCGGAGAACCAATGTGTTCCGGGCCACTTTTGCTGCATGAGAACGAGACACGTGTAGAATAGAGCTGTCATTAGAAGCCCTAGCATCAAGGATAACAAGTTGCCGGGAGCAGTGAATCTCCCACCTTTGAAGCCTAGGCGGCGTTCGATGTCCGACCGTGACCAGTCAAGCATCTTATTGTGGCCGGCAAATGGGCTTCCCAACTGAATCGATGCAGAGTTTTGTCCTGGCGTTTGTGACATGCTCATGGGCGTGGAATTGAACTATGAAGAGATCATTTATCCAAAGTAAAGGGAATAGGCATGATGCCGAGTTGTCTGGCATCATCGATGGACACAAACCGGAATTCAGCATCATCTTGGCTCTGTAGTTTCCGGGCATATTTATTGATCGCATCATTCCCGACCGCAACAGCCTCAACGAATGTCTTAACGGAGTCTTGATATTCCTTGAGCTTTTCCTGGCTTGGCAGCAATGCTAACTGTTTTACTTCTGTCAGCTCGTTTCTTCCAAGCATGGTTGTCTCGAGACCTGTAGGCAAGGCTGCGCTTTCAGGAACCAGATCGAAGGCCAGAAAACAATGTCCCGGAACGAGGACAAGATGTGAGTCGATACCGATCTTCCGGAGCACGGAGGCCATGAGCACGGTGCCGTCAACACAATTGGCTTGGTTTGCATCAATCGACTCATCCAGAAAGCGTACGCTCTGACTAAACACTTTATCTCCTGGAGTAGTGGAAGCCACGTTGCTGTACTTGATGCCACGGCGTTGCAGGGCGTTCCAAATTGAGAACACCTGCATGACGACATGCTTGGGATCCCCAGACTGATATCCGTCAAACTTTTCGACTAGCCGACAGCCAAGGGCTTCCTTGAGGATCTCTTGGACCCTCGGGTGGTTTTCATTGACGTATGCTGCAAATAGAAATGAAAGATTAATCACATTCTCAGCATCAGTAGCAATATACAAGGGGCAATCATTGATGGACTTTAAGGTAAATGTTTGCGTCGTGTCAGGAAGTTCTTTGTCGCCTATTGAAACCGAAAACACTGCATTGATGGGTCGCTGTTGCCGGACTTTCATCAAGGCATCGTAATCCCACATGGCTTTTGGATAAATGGATACGTTGCCGCGTGAATTTGTGGCGGTGATCTCCCCCTCCCATTTGGACGATTTCATGAATCCATCCGCCGTGATTTCGATAGTCACACGTGTCCCCACGTGTATGCCGCTCAAATCCACTCCAAGCCAGCCATTCTCATCTCCATAGATGGGCACTTCATGTTTGCGCAGGCGCATATCTTTGTCACTTTTCTTGTCTTCTGCAGCCTGCTCGTCGCCATTCCAATCAACGGTCGCGGTGGAGATGAGCGCGCTTGGAAAAATCTCTTTCCCAGTTACTGAAAGCGTAGTGTAAGTTGCATCTCCAATCTCTTTATTTTGGGCTTGGGTGTCTGACGCTTCGGTTTTCGTGGTGCCTCGATTGGCAAATAGATACCCACCGGCGGCAGCGGCTAGCAAGAAAAGAAGGACGCTCACCGCCGCAAGGGCAATCCAGAGATGGTGGCCGGCCTTTTTAGGCTCAATGTGCATCGGTCGCCGTTCAAAACTCGGCGGGTTGGACAATGGTGGCCTGTTTTGTGGTGGAAGGGGCGGTGGGCCTGACTGGCGGATCGGTTGTGGACTTTCCAACTGGGGTTGCTGCGGCGTTATCTGAGTTTGCTTACGGGCCACCGCAGATGCAGCACGCTCTTGTTCAAGAAAATCACGAAGTACCAGCCATTTGCCATTCACATGAATGCTGTACAGAGAGTTTATCTCGCCTGTCTCTAGGTGATTCTCGATTTCGTCGATCGTCCACGGACCTCGATGATTTCCTCTCCAATCTAAAGTGTAGCGTTGGGAACTCATTTTAAAGGCACGGTTAAATATGGAGATTCGCCTGGCAAAGGCGGCGATTCGACACCATCTGCACTCAGGGCTTTTTTGTACTCTGCAATGAGCTGCTTTCTGTCGATCGGAACCACGAAGACCGGGCTTAGGGGAGCAACATTCTCAACAAGAGGGGATGCGAAGGTGCCAGAGGCGGCCGTGCCTGCTTGAGAATTAGACAGCACAATCGGCTTTTTATCATCTTTGCTGATCATCCACCATTCAGGTGCTCCTATGCCCGCCTGACTTAACTTGAGCGTTTTGTTTGTTTCCACATAGCCCACGAACTTCAATCCCGCCTTGGCTGCCCTGAGTAAGTAATCGCGTCGTGCAGAAGCCTCCTGTTTGTAAGAACGCGACCGACATTTGGCAAAATGGGCACCTAACTTCGCAGACCATTTCTCTCGCATTAATGGAACCATCCAGTCTTCACTGCGCAAGGAATCACCGCCGAGGAGGCGATTGAGATCGCGCAAATCCTGATCGAGAGATGGACACAAGTGTAGCCCCCACTCGTAGGGTCGCAGGCGAATCATGCCCTCAAGTTTTGCCATGACATAGGCCTTGGCGATTGGGCTCCCTTGTTGATCTTTTACAAGTCGGTCAAAAATTTCAAGCAGCGGTCGCATGACCCGCTCGCCCTTTTCATCAAGAAGGCGGTTGATGCCGATGGTGTTGATCATCTGGCTGGTGAGGCTCAGACGGGAGGACAGAACACTGCTTCCCTGGTAACTGCCTTCATAGCCGACACGTGAGAATTCTCTTTCGGAGAAAATTACCGCAGTTCTTTCCGAATCGGGTTCATAGAATTTTCCCTTCCACGTGTTTGAGATGGCCTCTGTCGGCTTTCCTCTGGACCAAACCAAAGTGTCCGCTTTCTTGCGCGTGTAGGAATACCAATGAATGGTATTCTCAAAAATCTCATTCAGGTTTTCATCGTGCAGCAAGGAGAGAATCGCCTTCTGGTCCGCCTCCAGTGGACTGTCTGGACATAGGTGCCGGGTTGACTTGTCATCCAAGATGGCTTGGAGAGTGGCCTGATCTCCGTGGGTCAAAAGGTCTGACTGGAATGCCTTCTCCGTTGGCAGCGAGTCCACAGCTTGAATGGATGGCGCAGCCTCTTCAAATTTAATCTCCTGCCATTTGGTGAGAGCAGCCTTATACTCATCAAGCGTGCTTGCCTTGGCTGTTTCCTCGCGCAGGGAAGCGAACGCTTCGCAGTCTTTGACAAAAGAATCGACAAGTTTCCTCAGGCGGGTCATTTTCGCCTCCACATCCGAGGGCAGCTTGAGTTCCGCTGCCTCTGGCGTCAGCAATTGTTCAAGGGGTCTCAGTTTCGTGTCGATGTCCTTGCAACTGGCTGACACCTGTGAAGCCAGCTTTTGGTGAGTGAGCTGTTCAGCGGCCATGGTTTCCATGGCCTGAAGCTCCGACTCGGCTCCGGCTGCCAGCTTTTTGAGCGAAGCTGCAAGATAAAGGTCCCGCTTTGTTTCGAGCGCCTTCAGCCGGTTTGCAGGCGCAGACGAGAGGTCTTCAACGAGTTGGGCGACCAATGCCTTGGCATCCTCCATTTGTTTGACCAATGCGGCTGGTGCCAGGGATGTCACATCACCCTGATAACTCTTCTCGAGGTTTTCCAAGGCCGCCAGTGCCTGTTGTTCGGTGGTGCGCGATTGCTCTGTCCACTTGGTCACCTCCCCAATCTTTGCCTGCAAATAAGGCCAGCGGAGAAGGAGCTCCTCCTCCTTTTTTAACTTTTGGATCAACGCCTCGGCGGCACCACATCCGCCTTTGTTCTGGTAGGAGGCGAGTTCCATGGTGAGGGAATAGGCCTTCCATGCGTGAAGGCCGATGGCTGACAGACACCCGAGGAACAACAGCACCGCTGCTGCCATCGCGATGTTTTTCAATCGACGGGCGCGCTGCATGCCATCCAGACGGGCTCGCAACTCCTGGCCTGCTGCACGGAGCCGCTGGAGTGTCTCGTTTGGAACCGGGAGTTGAAAGGCTTCGAGTTCCTTCCAGCGCTTCACAAACGTCTCGTCTCGTTGGGCAATCTCATCGAAAGTCACACCTGAACCGGTCAGCAATCGTGTTTCGATTTCTTCCACATAACGCACGAACCCCTTCAGGCACCGGTCAAACGTTCGCCGCTTTTCATCGGCGGCGGATTCTTTCTGATGATAAGCGGTGAGGGCCTGCCTTTGTCCGGCCAGTTCATCCGGCAGAGGCTCAAGCCCGTGCTCCTTGATCATGGCATCGACTTCCTCCAAAAGGCGGCCCACCTCCCTCCAGTTGCTTTCATCCCGCAATCCGGTCATTTCCCTCAGAAGGCCGGGAAGTTTGGCTTCTGCCTGGCGTCTCCGCAACGCGGCCCGAACCTGTTCCCCTTGCTGAAAGACTTCCACACGTTCGAGTTTGGCGGCGGTCGAGGATGACTTGATGTCCTCTGTGAGTTTGGCGATGAGCTCCTCATCATCCGTCTTCAGAGCCTCGCGCAACTGCTCGATCTTCTCTTGCAAAGCCTTGTTCTCCAGGCGCAGCAGCTCCTTCTTGGCATTGTCGTCCTTGGGATTCAATTTTAGGATGGTCCGCACGATCTTGAGGGACTTGTCATCATCACGAGACAGGACCGCTGCGCGAAAATCTTTGTACAGCGGGTGGTGGGCGGAGATGCCTTTCGCGTAGAGAGCCTCCAGACCATGGACGGTCTTGGCGTTCAGCCTGGGCGCGATCTTCAGCCCATGCTTCTCACAAAACGACTGCCAGTTCTTTTCCTCGCCGAAGCTCAAGATGCCCGCCAGATCCAAAAGAGGCGGTTCCTCCTCCGCCACCTGAAGGGCCTGATATTCGCTGCCTTTTTCAAGCATCGCAGCCACGCGGTCGAGCCGATGTTCCGCTTCGACACACGCCTGCGCATAAAGAAGCGCGGCGTCTTCCACGGAGGCAGGCGGCACCTCATCCTTGAGGGCGGCCCGGATGGTTTGAATGCTCTGAAGCAGTGGTTTCACGGTTTAATGGAGTTTGTGCGACTGGTTGGAGCGGCGGAAGTGAGTACAAGTGTGCATACTTCCACGGTGCCTTTCAGCAGGGTATAATTCCCCTGCTGCAGAGTAAATGGTGGGGGAGTGTTTTTGGGCGGAGGCGCCGCTTCGTTGGAGGGCGTAGAAGATTTTCCCGCTTTGGTGTTCTTAAGCTTCTGGAGCTCATCCTGGGCTTTTTTCAGACTATCATCCGCCCCCTGTTCCTTTGGCTTTCGATTCACCTTCTCCTCCCATTTTTGCACTTCCTGGGCCTTTGCGCTAATTTGAGAATCAATATCATTCGATACTACCTGTAATGTCGTCTGCGGTTGAGCAGCGGCTGGGGATGCAGGTGCTTTTACCAACCACTCGCCGCTGCTGGAATCGTAAGTTATGTCGAACACTTTTTGCTCCGCCAGCGCTCCATCGCGCCTTAATCGATACCCGTTCGAGCTGGTTTCCGTCCAATGAAACCGTGTCAAGATTGCGCCTAATCCCTGGAGAAGAATGTCATCGTTTTTTTTGAGTGATTTGACCTGCACTGACGAGGTCAAGACCTGCTTGGATGCAGATATTGGAGACAAAATTCTAATTTCAAAGAGAACGCTCAATTGATCTTTTCTGCGGGCCACCAGGCGAAGCCCCTCGCCCACATCGGCGCTTAGATCGGTGATCGCACCTTTCATTTCAAACTTCACCGCACGTGGCGGGGATCTGTAGCTTTCAACATACTTACCGTCGACTTCGATCCATTTCTTCAGCTGTCCTGCTGTTTCAGCGGCCTTCTCACCAACCACAGTATGTTTATCTGCGAATGCTCCAACGTAGATTTGCATTCCCGCCTCAATTGGAAGCCCGTTGGCTTTTTTTATCGCATCGCTCACCGAAGGAAAGATGTAGATGGGATGTTTAGAGTCCGAAGAGTCGGCATCTTGTGTCTTTGATCTAGTTTCGTCTGCGATTCTCTTTGCCTCTGCTTCCATGGCTTCTTTCTTCTTTTTTTCGGCCTGGCTCATTTCCTTTTGAATACTGTCCAGCACTTTTTGTGCCTCGGTATTCATCCAGAGCGGCAACGAGCTATCCTTCTTGGCATTTTCGGCGACCTTTTGTTTGTCGCCTCCATGCAAATCACTCCACATTTGTAACCATACGCTGATCGTCTTTTCCTTTAGGTGATCATTGAGTTGTTTCCATTCTGAAGCCTCTGTCGGTGGGTGTTCGCGAAGAACAGCTATCGCGGCAGTTGCGAATGCACCAAGCCTTGAGGAATCCACATCTGGCAGTGGGCCAATTTTTTTGATGTGCTCACTGAGATTCTTCCAGCACTTTTGCCGCTTTATCAGCCATTCATTGTATGACCGGAGAAGTTCTCCAGCGGTTGCGCCTGCTGTCGTTGGACCTGTTTTGTCGATATCCATCCAATCTTTAAACGCGTCCTGCAATTGCTCAAAGTCTGTCCAATTGGCTGTATTCTCCGGCCCTCGCAGTTGATCTTCAGAGCTTTCTTTTTTCAGTACCTTGCGTGCCACCTTGATGTAATCTTCAAGTGAGCGCAGGTTGCCCTTGCCAATTTCCACGTCCCGTTCATCAGCCAGCGCTTTTCGGGTTTCTCTGAGTGCGAGGCCATTTTCATTCCATACTCTCTCGATCTCACTCTCAAAAGCATGACGTGCTTTTGTTTCCGTGATGTGCTGCCAAAGGAAGAACCCTGTTGTCGACGCGACCGCTAACGCAACAAAGACTAAGGTCAGAACGAGGCCCTTGCGGGACTTTTTGGGTGGCTTGTTTCGGGACTCAGGCGACCACGACCCCATGTTGGCGGCGGGCGTCGGAGATGATTGCGACCTAACGGGATGTTGAGCCAGCGAGACTTTGCTAGGAGAACGAACAGGCACGGGGGCCTCCGAACTCGCCGGTGCTGTCTCCGCCTCAGCCGTCGCTGGCACCGGTTTAGCAGGTGGTTCGGGCGGGTCGGGAAGTTTGCCCGGCTGATTGAGATCCAGTAACAACCTGTTTGAAACCTCCGCTTGGGACCGGAGCGGGGAAGTGGAGGGCAGACCAATCCAGCGAAAATCGCCCACATCGTCGTTCGGCTCCAAACTGGTGGTGAAACTTGTCTGCCAGCCGTTCTGCGGTGTCTCCAGAAGCGACTCGCGGAACAGTTCGAGAATGCTGACTCCAGCCGGAGGGATCAGATAGCAGCCCTTGCCGGCCTGCGGTCCGCATAACAGGCGTGAGTATGCCTTGTTTCCAGTGCATGCCGCCCATGCATTCGACGTTGCGGGCTGAAAACGCGTCAGGTCAATCTCCTCGCCGGGGTCAAGAAACCGAGGTGCATCAGTCCATCCACTCCGCCAAGGGATCGCCAGCAAAACGTCGGCTGGAGTCAGGCCGCTGGCCAACAGCACACGAACCTCACGAGCCTCAGCAATGACATGCTGGGCCAGATGATTGGTGCGGCCAGTGTAGTCCGATCCCGCATCCTGCAAGCAACTGAAAACATGGTAGTTGCCGCCAGCCACCGTGAGCAGACGATGTGTATAAACAACGCGACGCGGGTCATGGCCCGGCAACCTGGCGAACTGACTGAAGCGCTCGATGCTGGATGCCAGCATGCCGCTGACCGCACGATGGCGGGCGACAGTGCCAAAGCCTGTCCTCCCGGCCTCCAGGAGACGGGGAGCGCTTGTGTAGATGAGTTGCCAGGCCATGGGTCAAGAGGTGGGTTTGGATGGAATCATCTCAGGTGCGGCCTGCGACAGCACCCAAAGCGTGGGGGCTTCCACATGTCGAGGACGTATCTGTTTCGGATCTGGGCCAATTCTTGGAGTGCCCTCCCTGTCTATGAATTCCACAGGGGAACAGCCAAGCGGACTGATGGCAAAATAGCAGACGTTGGATGAAATGGCTTCCGCATTTGCAACAATTGACGGGCAGGTCTCGATCAACAGTTTTCTCACCCTGGCGGAATTGCTCTGAATATTAGAATGGCTGACGACACCGTCTTTGATCACCGGCAGAAGCGGCGGCTCCCGCAACAGACCCTCCCAAGTGTCGCACTTTCCAACCATCACAGCCAAGGGGGTGGATACACGCTGCCTGGAATCCATGCCCAGCAGGCTTTTGATGCGAACCTCGGACTCCGCCAGAATCACATCTTGCTGATCTTGACGCTGAGTCTTGATCTGTGGATCATTGATGCTGTCCATCTTGGCGCGAAACTCCGCGTTGTGCAGAGGGTCGAACAGGAAGAAGATGCCACTAGCCACGGCGATATGCTGCGCCCCTGGTGAATCTGCGCTGTTGCGTGTTGGTTCAAAATGTTCCCCGGCATTGTCATAAAAAACAACAGAGAAGCCGTTGTCGGGTGTATTGGGGTGAGAAAGCCTGAAGATAAACGGCTTTGGCAGGCGCACTTTCCTGCCTTGTCTCGGCAAGGTTTCATAAAGGGCTCCTTCAAGGTCCGTCTTGGCGAGAAATGCGTCTGCTGCTGATGAGGAGGAAAACAACTGCGTCTTCATCTGTGTCAGAATCACGTTCTCCGACGGATCGGCGTCCCGGAAGGTGATCCCAAAGTTCTGGAACAAGGTGGATTGCAGCAGCTTGACCAGAACGCTCAGGTAGTAAGATTTCCCGGATGAAGGTGCGCCCACGATCGAGAAGATGTGGTGTGGGAGATCGAGGAACCCCGGGGGCAGTTTTCTGCGGCAATGCGGACAAGCGAGGTCTGATGTCGCGATCCCCATTGCATCGAGCGCCTGACCACGATCATTGAAACGCGTGGCATGAAACCGCTGCATGTGGTCTTCGCCGAGCATGGGATCACCGCGCAAGCTGTTGTGCACGGCGATGTTCATGGCGTCACCACGGTCGAACTTGAACCAGCAGATTGGACAGGTAAATTCACCATATTCGCTGTTCACAGGCTCAGACTCAGCCACAGGCTCTGAGGTAGATTGAGGCGCCGCGTCGTCAGAGAATCGGTTGAACCATGCTTTCTCCTCCACGGGTCGGGCACCTGGCGGAGGGATGGCCAGCAAGCTCTGAACATCACTGATGAAAAACCCCATTTCCTGCAGACCCATGGGAATCAAAACAAGTTTGCTGCGCTGTGCTGTCGAAAACTTCTCCAGCCAACTCCCAAGATGCTGTCTGCCAAACGGTCCGTGCCACTCGTGAGCATTGTGGTCATAAACATTCCAGCCAGTTTCATTGCCCAAGGACAGCCAGGAACTTGAATCCTTGGTATGCTTGAAGGCCAGCATGTGCCCGCCTGCGACGACCGTATGCTCCTCGCCTGGAAGCGTCCTCGCAAAATCTGTCTCGTTGCCATCCACAACGGAAGGGCAACTGAATTGCAATTCGCTGACGTCGCCACGTTTAAAAATACTGCATAAGACGGGCGGGCAGGACGGGGACGTCAGTCGGAGATCGGATGCCGCTCCTGATCCAATTACGAATGATGCCTCCGTGACGACCACTCGTTTGCCACTGAAGCAATCCATGACACAAAGGCAAGAGTCGGAAGACGTGTTGTCAGGCATTAGGCGAAAATCATAGGGTTGAGAAAGCCAATATGGAATCGGGACTCAGGGCAAGTGGCGGGTTATTTTTTGCCGGTTACCGAGATCAAATACGTGGCTTCCAGGACGGCCTGCTGCGGCGGTTGAACGGTCGAAGCATTTGCTAGTTTGATGGCCGGAATTGTTTTCGCGAGATCGAGAAGAGCATCCGATTTACTGGCAAAATTCACATTCTGACTATGCGTCAATACAGAGCGAACAACACCAATCACCCCGCCGTCTGTGGCACAGACTGGTCCACCAGAGTTGCCTGGTTGCACTGGAGCACTGATCTGAAACGCAGATTCGCTCTTGATCGATCCTCCATCGACTGTGACCGAGCCCCCTTCCAACCCTGTCACGTTTCCTTTGGTGAACTTGGGCTCGGTGCCCAGCACGTCGATCAGCGGGAATCCGATCGTGAAAAGATCCTGGCCCAAGGCAACGGTTGAGGTTGGCTTCACGGCCAATGCATTAGTGACAGTTTCCACCTTTAGAATTGCGACATCATTCTTCTGATCCACAGCCGCAAGCTTGGCAGCCCTGTGTTCATTTTTAATCAGGACACGGATCTCGCTGGCGCCTTCCACCACATGTGCAGCGGTAGCGATGTAACCGTCTTGTGAAATGCCGAAGCCTGTCCCGCTCGCGGCAAACACACCAGTTCCACTATCTGCCCTAACCGGCTCGCCCTCGGGGGAATAAACCTGTCCGATGCCATTTGCCGCCACCATTTTGATGGCGGCGTTCCGGTCAAGCTGCGCGACAGAGAGTGTTTCGTTCTTCCCTGCGACCGTCGTAATTTTGCTCTTGCCGCAAAAATAAATTTTACCCGTCCAAATGCGTGTGTTTTGAACATGCTCCGGCAGAGCTCCATAGATCGAAAGGCCAAAGACCACGATTCTACCCAGATCATCCACCTCGCGAAGAGACGACCGTATATGCTCTTCTCGAATGGTGCTCGGTCCTGTAAGTGGAGAACCCGGACGGGAAGTCACCACACGTTCGTCGACAGTGGCCAACTGGCTGGCCGAACAGATCCAGCCCTTGCCGATGTTCTGGATGAGGTGCAGCCTGACATTGACGGCGACCGCGTCAACCACGCTTGCGGCATTGGACATCGCCTGAATCGTCTCAGCGGATTCAAGCCGTGCTTTTTCCAGATTTCGCTCGTGCTCAGCGGCTTTCAGGGGGTCGTATTTGAGAGCCGCTTTGTATTTTTCGGGAAGATCAATGTATTTAATCCTGAGAACGCCGCTTGGGGAAATGATCTTCAACCCACTTGGTTCGATTCCGGCAATCTGGTTGGATGGGTAGGTTTTTCCATCCTTGGTCGTAATCGTGGGGAATTGAGCTGCGAACGCCTTGAGAAGTTCGATGCCTTCCTCCTTGTCCTTGGTTGAGGCGTCAATTGGTGGAGCTGAGAGTTCGTGGGCTGTGATAAATTCTTTAGGAATGACGGATTTTTGAATCACCGTAATTCCTCCATCATGGATGATCTTTATGGTTGTGGGCTCATCTTTACTGATTTTCAGGTTTTTATATACCTTTCCATCGGTTGTGGTGAGATCCTCAGAATAGGCTTCTATGAGTGTAATGGTAAAGACACAGATTAAAGCAGAAAGTTTCTTAAGTCGTGGTGTGCTCATTGATGAATATTTAAAGTCTAGGTCGAAAGGCAAGCATCATTTCACGGCTTTTGAATACGAATCAAAAAATGGCTATTTGCTCCGTGAAGAAGTTTTTTTGCTGTCGATTCGCTGGTGTGATTTGTGCCCATTTGATGATCGTTCGTTCACAGGCGGGGGACATTTGTGGGGCGGACAGTATTCTGAGAACTAAACCGCCAGACATGCTCTGCATCATATCATCGTCACCGTGTTTGAAAAAACGGGCGCGGCGCGGGCGAAGAGCGAACCGAAGCCTACTGGGCGGCCTACGAGCCGTGAAACACGAAACTCAACATCCCCGCCGGGGCCGCGAATCATGTCGAAACCGCCCAGCGCAAGCTGCCTGCCGACGTGAATGCGATGGCGCTGATGGCGCACATGCACGTGCGCGGCAAGGCGTTCAAGTTTGAGGCCAGCTCACCCGATGGGAAGACCGAGACACTGCTCGACATTCCACGCTACGATTTCAACTGGCAGCTCCGCTACGACTACGCCATGCCGCGCTTCCTCCCGCGCGGCACCACGATCAAAATCACCGCCGTTTTCGACAACAGCACCGGCAACCCCGCCAATCCTGATCCCACCAAAAACGTGCGCTGGGGCCAGCAGACCTTTGATGAGATGATGATCGGCTACCTGGAGCACTACACGCCGCTGAATCCGGAGGTGGCGGGCGGGGAGTGATGTTCATTTTGTTTTGGAGGCGAATTCCAATTCGACATCCAGCTTTTTTCGTTCTTCGCGCAAGCTGGCAATGGCCCTGTCAATTTGATCTGCTTGGGCGAGGGCGGCGTTTGCATCCATGGTGTGTCGTGTGCTTGGCTTACCTCTAGTTTTCGCATCACTCGCAAGTTGCTGGTGCTGGCTGGCATTGTTGCGATGTTGAGCCGAAATCTTTTCGGCTGCCTCCAGGCGGCTGTCTATCTCTGCCATGCGAAGCTTGATTTTTTTAATTGTTTCAGAATCAGCTTTGGAAGAGGCCGGAGAAACGGACGATGTTTCCGAAGACACTTTTGAGTTTGAACTTGTCTTCATCGCTGTTTTCTCGTTTTCGATCTTTGCCAGAAAGTCTTTTTGAGCGGCAGCCAGTGCTGGAGCGAGCGCGTTGGAACCCAGGTCATATTTTTCCTTTAGATCGGCGGGCAAAAACTCGACTGGCACCACGCCAATGCCGTCGGAATGAATCATGGAAATGCCGGACTCCTCAACTTTGCGGATTTTGGCCGCACGCATGACCTTGCCGTTTGAGAGGGTGATGTCCCCCAATTCAGAGCCAGGGGCGTTGTTGCGCATTTTATCCACGGAAGCACGCATGGATTCGGCGGCATATTTCAAATCTGAATCCACTGTGCGGTAGCGCTTCTCAAGCATGTCTCTTGCTTTGAGCAACACAGTATTTTGCTCCATGGCCTCCTGGTATTTGGCTCCAGCCTTGTCCACTTTGTCCCAAAGATCCTTTCTAAGGGCAAGAGCTTCCTTTGAGTCAGCAAGGCTTTTCCGCGCATCTAGTAATGCGGCATTGGCATTATCCACCTCGGTCAGATAATGGGTGGTGTAGCCGAGACCGATGAGCACGCCGACCACGAGTAGAAATATCCAGGTTTTGGTTTCTTCAAACATTTCAAAATGAAGTGGAGGATTAACGGATGAATTTGGATTTGTATGCCTCCAATCGAGGGCGGAGCTCCTTGAGCATTTCTTCTCCTTGTGAGCACTTGCTGCTGATCATCGCAAGCTGAGCCTCGATTTGAGCATTTATCTTCCGGACTTCAGCGGCCCGTCGATCTATTGTACCAACTTCGGCGGCCGAGTCGGTGCCCAGCGCGTAGAATTTTGCATCAAGATCACGCATGCTTTGTTGGACCTGCTGATGTTCTGCCTGAGTGCGTTCCTTTTCCCGTTGGAGTACATTGTGCTTATCGCATGAACTTAACAGGAGAGCCAGGGCGCAAAGCGATATGGGTAAACTGTGCATTTTAAGGTGCATAAACCTAGTTAGAAGAGGATGTGTGAAAGTTTTGGGCAAGATATTTTCCCATATGTTTTTCAAGGCGTTTCCCATATCTTTAAGATGCATGATTTTGTCCCGCTGCTAGCATCGCGGCGTGATCGCGATTGCAACGGCCAGTCAGAAAGGAGGCGTGGGGAAAACCACGTTGTGCATCAATCTTGCTTATTCGCTGGCCCGGCGCGGGTGGCGGGTGCTGCTGGTGGACACGGATCCGCAGGGCGGCGTGGGCCTTTCCCTGGCGAAGAGCGCGAAGGCGCGGGAGGGATTTCATGAGTTTCTCGTCCGTGGCGGGGATTTGAGCCGGATCGTGGTGCCGACGCGTCTGCCGGAGCTGGAGATCATTCCCGCGGGCCAGTTTGATGCCTGTGCACGCCAGGGGTGGCCTGCGCATGAGGTGCCCGCACGGCTGGCGGACCTGCTGCGCGGCGCGGAGCTGCGCGGAGCCGACGTGGTGCTGATGGACACGGCGGCAGGGATGGGCAACACGACAGAGGCGGTGGTGAAGGCCTGCGATTTTGTGGTCCTGCCGCAGCAGGCGGAGCCGCTGGCGATCCGCAGCGTGCCGCATTTGCTGGAGACGCTGGCGCGTTTCCGCGCGGAGGGCGCGGGGGTGCGCGTGGCGGGGATTTTGCTGACAATGGTGATGCGCGAGCAGGAGATGAGCCTGAAGGTGGCGCGGGAGCTGCGGGAGATGCTGCCGGCGAATTTGATGTTCCAGCAGAGCATTCCGCGCCTGGCCTCGTTTCTCGAAGCAAGCGCCCTCGGAGTGCCGGTGGCGCTGACGAAGCGCAATCCGCCGCCCGAAGCGCTGATTTTCGACCAGATTGCCGCCGAGCTGGAGCAACGCACGGGTTTGAGTAAAGAACGAGAAAGGGAGCACGGCCATGCAAGTCTCCTGGATTGACGCGGACAGGCTCAAATCCCTGGTGGAGCAGATCGCTCCGCAGGAGGAGCGCGTGGTCATTTCGCCGCCGGTGGTGGAGATTGAAACCGCGCCGGAGCAAGTCGTCACGTGGCAGTCCGCGCATGGTTTTGCGCAGGAGAGCGCGGCTGATGAGGGTGCTGAAACGGCCGGCATGAACGCGGTTGAGACCTTCCACGCTCCAGAGCCGCGCTCCGAGCCTGAAAACGTGCCGGTGGTTGAAGCCGATGCGCCCGCGTCTGATGCAGAGCACGAGGACGAGCATGATTCCCGCGGTCATGCGCTGCACAATCCCGGGGCAGCGCTGCCGCTCAGCCGCATTCGCGACAAGCTGCGAGCGATCCGCCAGCGCGCAACGGAGGCGGGCATCCTGACCAGGCCGGCCGAGCCTCCGAAAGAACAGGCACCTGTGGAAGCCGGCACCGTTCCAAAGGATTAAGGCGATAGCGATGTAGCGATGACGGAGATTGCTTCCCCCTGGCGAAGTGGAGCAGCGGAGGATGCTTCTCGCCGCGAGCCCGTCTTAACGCGGTTTCGGCGCGGGCTGGAAGTAGTGGTCTCGTAACCGTCCATCAATGAGTTGAAGCTGGTCTGGCTTCAGGACGAGCGAGTAAACCACCATTTCGGCCACGAAACCGGCGAATTGGTCCGCCGCGCCGGCATTGCCCCCGGAGTCGTTTTTCACGCCGCCGATTCGCAGGAAGTTCAGGGGCTTGTCAGGCGGTGACGCCTTGCCGCCTGCGGAGGTGAAGGCCTTGCCGTTCGCATGACGCGCCCGAAGCTCAAACGCCTGCGAGGCAGCGTTCCATGTGATCACCGCGACGCAGGGCAGCGTGCCATTCACATCCTTGGACGTCAGCGCGGCCTTGCTTCCCTGGTGCTGCGCCTTGGCGACGAGATTTTTTCCGGCGTCCACGACCAGGGAGACGCTGGAATCATCGCCCCCCTCGAGCGCGAACACCTTGGTGGGCAGACGGGAGGCGTCCGCCTGGAACACGATGGCGATGGTCAGCCCTTGGTCGTTTCCTGGCAGGCTGTTGCCGCCGAAAGGCATGTTGGCGTTCTCTTTGCCAGGCGCATCCAGCACGAGCGCGCAGGGTTTGCCCCCGCGCGGGCGGAAGTCAAGGACAGCCCGCCCGGTCTTGGGAGTTGATTCACCTGGGGTCTTCGGCCACTCGACTCGTTTGGGAGCGTGCTCGGTGCTGCCATCAAAGCTGCGCAGGATGTTGTCGGCACCACGTTCGGAGATGTCGTGCCATTCGAGTACGACCTCGTTGTTGTTGGCCTGGGCGGCCTTGCCGTCGCCGCCCTTGCGGTTGGTGAGGCTGCCGGTGTTTCCCACATAAAACAGCGAAATGCCGCGATCGACCGGAGGGTAAGAGCGATCCTGCGGAAGCTGGAAGCTGACTTTGGGCGGTCCCGATGTGATGCCGATCGTGGAAAGCACAGAGGGACTGTTGCCCTTACTTTTGTTGCCGCTGGAACCACCGAAGAAGAACCAGCCCCCAATGCCAAGCAGCACGACCGCACCACCGATGATCGCGATTTTTTTGACAGGAAAAGAGCGGGGAGCCTGGGCGGAAGCACCGTTTGACGTAAGGACGCCCGTGGCTTGTTTGGACAGTGTCGTGGTGCGTCCAGAAACGGCTGTGCGCGTGGCGGGAGCGAGGGAGGTCGTCAGGGCAGCTGTCTCGACCACGCGCCGGGCTTCCGGGATGATCTCCACCGCCAACACAGGCTCGGCAACCGGCACGGCCTCGGCCACGGGCACCGAGCCTGTGCCGGGCTGCTGCGTCGGCGGGTAATAGCCTGTGAGCGGCACCGTGCCTGTTCCCGGCGGCGCATACACCGGTTGCGCGGGCGGCATGTAAACCGGCGGCGGCGCGTACATGCCCATCCACGGGCCGTAGGGGACCATCGTGGGCATTTTCTCCCACGCGCGAAACTCCTCGATGGCCTGCTGCGCGTTGATGGGACGATCCTCCGGCTTCTGCGCCATCAGGCGCGCGCACCAAGCGCCCAGCCACTGCGGCACATGCGGGGCGATGACATGCAGCGGCGTGACTTCGTGGTTGATGTGCTTGTCGATCACACTCGCCACGGATTCTCCGTCGAAGGCCTTTTTTCCCGACAAAGCCTCGTAGAACACGCAGCCCAGCGAGTAGAGGTCCGTGCGCTCGTCCACCGGCTCGCGGGTGAGCTGCTCGGGGGCCATGTAATAAATGGAGCCCATCACCGTGCCTTCCTGATCCTCCGTCTGCTTGCGCGCCCGTAAACCCGCGCGTGCCAGGCCGAAGTCGATAATCTTGGACTGCAAACGTCCGCCTGGAAGTCGCTCCACCTTAATGTTTTCCGGCTTGATGTCGCGATGCAGGATGTGGTGCTGGTGTGCGGAGAGCAGGCCTTCGAGGCACTGCGAGGCTAGTTCCTTGAAATCGTCGTAGGGTAGGGGACCACGGCTGACGACATCCGCCAAATCCTCGCCCTGCAGCAGTTCCATCACCATGAACAAACCTTCTTCATCGCTCGCCACGTCGAAGATGGTCACGATGTTCGGATTGCGCATGGAGGCGAGTGCATCGGCCTCGCGGCGCAGTTCTGTGGCGATGTTTTTGTCCGCGCTGGCCTCGTTGGCGGTCAGCAGTCGTTTGACGGCCACCCAGCGTTTGAGCTGGCTGTCATACGCACGGAAGACGGCCCCGACGCCGCCTGCACCGAGCTTCTCATAGATTTTGTATCGTTCTGCCATCCCTGTTCGAGCGCTTGAAAATCACCAAGTAAGAGCAAAACCCATGAGCCACCTGTTTGGCAAGCGCGATATTGTGAGAAAACATCTTTCCAGCATTCATCGGCTCATGCTTTGACAACACAGCCCGTCCCGCCACACTGCTCTCCCCTTGAAACGCGTCCTCTTTGTCTGCACCGGAAACACCTGCCGCAGCCCCATGGCAGAGGCGCTGTTCCGTGGCCTCGTCAAAGACCGTCCCGACTACGAAGTGACCAGCGCCGGTGTCGCCGCAGCACCTGGCATGCCCGCCAGCAAGCACACGACGGCCATTTTGCGTGAAAAAGGACTGTTTCGCGATGATTTCGCCAGCCGTATGCTGAGTGGTGATCTGCTTGCGGACGCCACGCACGTTTTTGCCATGTCCGGTCATCACATTGCCGCCATTGAGGAGGCCTTTCCCGATCAGGCGGATAAAATTTACCTCGTCTCCGAGTTCTCCGGCGATGACGCGCTGCGAGGCCGGGATGTGTCCGATCCTTTCGGCCAGGGGCGTGCCGCGTATGAAGAGACATTGAAAGATCTGGAAAAAATGCTCCCCAGCCTGCTCGCTTACATCGAGCAGACGCATAAAGAATGACGAAAGCAGAATTTCGAATGACGAACCAAGGTCCAATCCCGAATACCCCGAACTGTCCTGTTGCAGGCAGGTCTCTGGCTCTGCATTTGAACTTGGTTCATTCGTCATTCATTCGTCATCCCTCATTCTGATTTCTTCTTTCCATGTCCTCCCTCCCCCGCACTCTCGCCATTGGTTCCGACCACGGCGGCCTCGTGCTCAAAAATGCGGTCGCGGCGCATCTGAAGACCGCGGGTTTTGAGGTCGCGGATGTCGGCACGCACACGATGGACAGCGTGGACTACCCGGACTTCGCGGAAATGGTCAGCGAGCGCGTTTTGGACGGCCGCGCGGATGCGGGCATCCTCGTTTGCACCACCGGCATCGGCGTCAGCATCGCCGCGAACCGCCACGCCGGCATCCAAGCCTCCCTCGTGCACGACGTGGAGACCGCGAAAATCACCCGCGAGCACAATGCCTCGAACATTCTCTGCCTCGCGGGCAAAACCACGCCCGAAGCCACCGCGAAAGCCATCGCGGACGCCTGGCTCGCCACCCCCTTTGCTGGAGGCCGTCATGGCCGCCGCGTCGATAAAATGAACACCCAAGCCCACCCCCTCAGCATCCTCGCCTCCGCCGATCCCGCCGTCGCCCACATCATCCAGGGCGAGCAGCAACGCCAGCAGGACCACATCGAGCTCATCGCGAGCGAAAACTTCACCTCCCGCGCCGTGATGGCGGCTCAAGGCAGCTGTCTCACGAACAAATACGCCGAAGGTTACCCCGCGAAGCGCTGGTATGGCGGCTGCGAGGAAGTGGACAAGGTCGAGCAACTCGCCATCGACCGCGCATGCGAGCTTTTCGGTGCCAAATTCGCTAACGTGCAGCCTCATTCCGGCTCGCAGGCCAATGCCGCCGTCTATTTCAGCGTCCTTCAGCCCGGCGACAAAGTTTTGGGCATGAACCTCGCCCACGGCGGCCATTTGACTCACGGCAACCCAGCCAACTTCAGCGGCCGTTTTTACCAGTTCTGCCAATACGGCGTCAGCGCCACCGACGAGCGCATCAACTACGACGAACTTGCCGAAGTGGCCCTGCGTGAAAAGCCGAAGATGATCACCGCCGGTGCCTCCGCCTATCCGCGCATCATCGACTTCAAAAAGATGAGCGAGATCGCCAAAAGCGTCGGCGCGTATCTTTTCGTCGATATGGCCCACATCGCCGGTCTCGTCGCCGGTGGCGCGCATCCCTCGCCGATGGAATACGCCGACTTCGTCACCACCACGACGCACAAAAGCCTGCGCGGCCCGCGTGGCGGCATGATCCTCACCAACAACGAGGACCTCTTCAAAAAGATTCAGAGCCAGGTCTTCCCCGGCGTGCAGGGCGGCCCGCTCATGCATGTCATCGCCGCCAAGGCCGTCTGCTTCGGCGAGTGCCTCAAGCCTGACTTCAAAGCCTACACGCAGCAGATCGTCAAAAACGCGCAAGCCCTCGCCGCCGCGCTCATGGCCCTCGGCTACCGCATCACCAGCGGCGGCACCGACAATCACCTCATGCTCGTCGATCTCCGTCCGCAGGGCCTCAACGGCAAAATCGCCAGCGAGACCCTCGACAAGGCCGCCATCACCGTGAACAAAAACGGCATCCCCTTCGACACCGAGAAGATCACCCTCGGCGGCGGCATCCGCGTCGGCACCCCCGCCGTCACCACCCGCGGCATGAAAGAAGCCGAGATGACCCAAATCGCCTCCTGGATCGACCGCGCCCTCAAGAATCGCGAAAACGACGCCGTGCTCGCCGAGATCCGCAGAGAAGTGAGCGAGACGAACAAGCGGTTTCCGCTGCCGTGATCGGGAGTTTGGTGCCAAAACTCACGCCCACATCTTCCGATCGAGCGTGCGGTAGCCAACGGCCTCCAGCACGTTGTTAGCGCTGATCTTTTCGCGTCCGTCAAGGTCGGCCAGTGTGCGAGCGACTTTGAGAATGCGGTCGTGGGCACGGGCGCTGAAGTTCATTTCGCCCATGGCATGTTCGAGACAGCCTGCGGCCTCGGAGTCGAGTTCGCAGTGTTTTTTGATGAGGCGTGGCGTCATGCCGCTGTTGGTGTGGACGCCAGCGTGAGCGGCAAAACGCGTCTGCTGGACCTGGCGGGCCGTTTCGACGCGCTGACGGATGTTTTGCGATGATTCGCCGCCGTCATGCGAGGCCAGCGCCTTGTAATCCACGAGAGGAACCTCGACATGAAGATCAATGCGGTCCAGAAGCGGGCCGCTGATGCGCTGTCGGTAACGTTGGATGACTGGAGGACCGCAGCGGCACTCGCGCTTGAGATCGCCGTAGTAACCGCACGGACAGGGGTTCATGGCCGCCACGAGCATGAAGCGTGCGGGGAAGGTGACGCTGCCAGCGGCGCGAGAAATGGTGACATTGCCGTCTTCCAGTGGCTGACGCAGCACTTCGAGCGTGCTGCGGCGGAACTCGGGCAGTTCGTCGAGAAAGAGAACGCCGTTGTGGGCCAACGAGACTTCGCCCGGGCCCGGATTCGTGCCGCCACCGAGCAGGCCGGCGTCGCTGATCGTGTGGTGTGGCGAACGGAACGGCCGCGTGGCTACGAAGGCGCTGCTTTCCGTGAGCAGGCCGCCTGCGCTGTGAATCTTCGTCGTTTCGACGGCTTCCTCCTCGCTCATGCCGGGCATGATGGTGGCGATGCGCTTGGCGATCATCGACTTGCCCGTGCCGGGCGGCCCGATCATCAAGATATTGTGGTATCCGGCCACGGCGACCTCGATGGCGCGTTTTGCATCGGCCTGACCCTTCACGTCGCAAAAGTCGAAATCGTAGTGCGAGGCGGCAGCGAAGAACTCCGTGGCTCGGCAGGGTTCTGGCACGATTTCGAGATCGCTTTTGAGAAAATCGACCGCTTCGCGCAGGTTGGCGACGCCGATGATGTCGATGCCTGCGACGACGCTGGCCTCCAGGGCGGCGCGTTTGGGCACGAGCAGGCGTTTGCGGCCCTTTGCCCGCGCTTCAAGTGCGACGGCAAGCAAACCGCGAACGGGACGCAGTTCGCCATTGAGCGCGAGTTCGCCGATCATCGCCGTCTCCGCGAGCATTGGGATGGGAATGCGTGCGCGATGCGCGATGAGGGAGATGGCGATGGGCAAATCGAAGCCCGGGCCTTCCTTTTTGAGGTCGGCGGGGGCGAGGTTCACGGTGGTGACACCGTCGTTCATCATGAAACCGCTGCTCTGGATTGCGGCGGTGACGCGTTCGCGGCTTTCCTTCACGGAGGCGTCAGGAAGGCCGACGATGAGCATTTTCGGATTCCCGCCGCCGTCGTGGGACTCAACCTCGATTTCGACGGCATTGACGCCAACGAGCGTGGCTGAGTAGGTGCGGGCAATCATGACGCGACCTCAATCGTGTGAAGCTACCTGCGCTTCTTTTTGCGGCCCGTCATGATGCCGCGAGCCTTGTCCTCCTCGTCGAGGACGGTGGTGTACTTGTAGTTGAAGCCTTCGAGCTTCCGGCGCGGGATTTTTTGACTGATGAGCCGCTCAATGCTGGCCACATTCATGATCTCGTCTGCGGCGAACAGGGTGAAGGCATCGCCCTCTTTCTGAGCTCGACCGGTGCGGCCGATGCGGTGCACGTAGTCCTCGCTGTGCTCGGGAACCATGTAGTTGATGACGTGGGTGACGCCGCTGACGTCGAGCCCTCGGGCGGCGAGGTCGGTTGCGACGATGATCTCGAAGTCGCCGCTACGGAAGCCCTGCAGCGCCTTTTCACGATCCTTTTGACCGATGTCGCTGTGCATGACGGCGACTTTGTATTCGCCAGTCTGCTGAATGGCACCAAACAGCTTGTCCGCCTGCACCTTGGTGCGGGTGAAGATCATCATGCTGTCGAAATGCGTCTGCTTGAGGATGGCGAGGAGAAGTTCTTCACGCTGATCGCCTGCAACCGGATACATGTAATGGCTGACGGTCTCTGCGGCTGAGAAGCGGATGCCCACCTCGACGCTTTCGGGCTCTTTAAGCGCGAAGTCGGCAAGGCTCTTGATCTGCGGCGGCATGGTGGCGCTGAAGAACAGCGTCTGGCGCGATTTGGGCGTCTTTTCGACGATGCGGCGCACGTCTGGCAGGAAGCCCATGTCGAGCATGCGGTCCACCTCGTCGAGGATCAGCACCTCGACATCGCGGAGGTCGGCGACGCCTTCCTGCATGAAGTCGAGCAACCGCCCTGGGGTGGCGACGACCACATCGACGCCCTGCTGGAGTCCTTTGCGCTGCTTTTCATAGCCCACACCGCCGTGGACGAGAAGGACACGCAGGCCGGTGTGTTTGCCGTATTTTTCAAACTGCTCCACGACTTGTGCCGCGAGCTCCCGCACGGGTTCGAGCACGAGCACACGGAATTTTCCCGGTGGTCCCAGACGGGTGATGGTGGGCAGGGCAAAGGCGGCGGTCTTGCCGGTGCCGGTTTGAGAAGCTCCGACGACATCCTTCCCGGTCAGGATGATCGGAATGGCTTTCTGCTGGATCTCGGTGGGCTTTTCGTAGCCCGTTTCACGCACTGCGGCCAGGACAGCAGGCGAGAGCCCGAGCACTTCCCAGTTTTCCGGATACGGGCCTTCAGGAACCGGCGGCGGGGGCGGCGGGGGAACAGCGGCGTGATTCTCACGGACGGGTTTCGGTTTTTCCTCACGTGGTCCGCGTTCGTGGCGGTCGCCACGGTCACGTCCGCCGCGCGGTGGACGGTCTCCGCGCTCAGAGCGGTCACGCCGGGGGCGGTCTTCGCGCTTTTCAGGACGCTCGCCACGTGGCTTGTGATCGGCACGCGGCTCATGAGGGCGCTTGTGAGCGTGAATCGTGGCCGGATGATCGTGCGTGGACTTGGCATGCGACTTGGCTTCGTTTTTTTTGCCTTTGCCGAGGCGCAGCACCTTCTTCAGGCCTGATTTGAGGCGGCTGAGAATGGAAGGCTTTTTCGGGGCGTGGTCGGTGCGGCGGGGTGTGGTCACAATCGTGTCGGGAAGAGTAAGGCCGGGTTTATCGGCCAGTTTGCCAGACAATGCAAACCCGCAGACGGAAGCGGGCACCTCACAGTTTCATGGCGTAATGCACCTGACGACCGACCTCCTCGAAACCACAGCTCGGATACAGATGCTGGCCGATGGCGTTCGAGGCCATCGTCTCGATCTGCGCCAGTTTCAGCCCCTCCGAGCGCATGAAGTCGAGCGCGTGTTGGATCAGCCTCCGGCCTAGGCCCAGCCCCCGGGCGCTTTCCACCACCGCCATGTTCGGGATGCGCCCGCGCAGGTTCGCGCGGTCGATGCGCATGGTGATGTAGCCGAGGATTTCTGCGCCGCGTTCGGCCACGAAGCAGCCTTCAGGGTTGGCGGCCACATCGTCGTCGATGTGGTCGGCTTTGCGTGCCTTCCAGTCCCGTCCGCCCCAGACTCCGAACTTGTGCTCCAGCATCTGCTCCAGGGCCACGCTGCCAAAAGACTCCACGGTGATGCGGCGGATATGAGGCAGATCCGACACGCGGTAGGGGCGGATGTGAAGGATTGGTTCTTCCATGGAGGAGGGCAGGGGCTAGAAACGGGCCGAATGGAGCCCGGGGGCGGCGCTGGACAAGACATGAATCGTCAGGCTGGCACAGGTCTTGCGAAAAAGTCGGGGATTGGTGGCGTTGAATGCCTTGTAATTCATCATTGCGAATATCTTAGTTTGTATCATTCTTGTAAAACATGCTGCTAATTGACCGGACTCCCGATGCCTTCCGCTCAACAGCCCGCCTCATCCGGGCGGCTGTTGGCATGCTGCTGGCCGGGATGCTGACTCAATGCACGACCAAGCTGCCCAAAGGGGATGTGGTGGTCAGCGTGAAAGACCAAAAACTGGGCATTTACAGCCAGGACGGCAAGCTGGCGAAGCAGTATGTCATTTCGACGTCGAAATTCGGCCTCGGCGACCAGCGCGGCAGCAACCGCACGCCGTTGGGCAAGCATGAGGTCGTCGCCAAAATCGGCAAAGGCCTGCCTGCGGGTGCCGTGCTGAAGAGCCGCCGCTGGAACGGCGAGGTGCTCAAGCCAAACGCGCCGGGGCGTGATCCCATTGTCTCCCGCATTCTTTGGCTCAAGGGCATGGAGCGGACCAACAAGAACGCTTTCAACCGCTTCATCTACATCCACGGCACGCCGGAGGAAAACAGGCTTGGAACCCCCGCCAGCTATGGCTGCGTGCGTATGGGCATGAAGGATGTCGTCGATCTCTTCAACAGCGTGGACGTCGGGGCCAAGGTGGTGATCACCAAGGATCATCTGCCGCCAGGAGCTGTGGATAAACCGGAGTCCGTCGCGGATGACGGCTCGCCCTCTCTGAGCGCTCCGGACACTGCGCAGCCCATCGAAATCGCGAAAATCGTGCCGACCGAGGGTGAACGGAAACGCGCCGCAGAAAACGAAGCGAAGGCCAAGTCGAAGCTCGGACCGCCGACGATCCTCTACAAGGCACCCACGGCGGCGTCCAAGACCTCCGAGTCGAAAGTCATCAGCCAGACGCCAGCCAAAACGAAGTCACGGGCCTGAAGAATCCTGCGGATCACTCCCGCACGACCTCAAAGCGCGGCAAGACCGGCAGCATTGAGGGATTCGTCTCCTGCTTCATCCGACGCATGACTTCCAACGCACGCGGATCAATCACCACGCGCTGCTTTTGCATGCCGCAGGAGATGATTTCTCCTTCCACCGAGCGCGGATCATCACGAAAAGCCGCCTGCGAGGGAAAATAGACCGCCGTGCGCCCCACATTCTCGTCGATCAGCCCTGACTCGGCTTTGCCGGTCAGATGACTCACACCGACGACCGCGCCCAGCTCGACCGCGCGCGCCGAGGCGCAGCGGTCCACGCGTTCGACGCCGAGAACCGTCTCCGTCGCGCTTGGCACCAGCACCACGTCCACGCCCGCGCCTCGCAGGCGGGCGCTGATCTCGGGAATCTCGATGTCCAGGCAGATCACCACCGCGAAACGCAGGTCGGCAAACTCCCACAGCCGCAGCTCACGTCCTGGTGCAAACTCATGCTCCCAAGGTGTCAGGTGCAGCTTGTCCTGATGCAACACCCGATCCCCGACGAGGATCGGAGCGCGGTTCAGCAACTCGCCTCTCTCAGCATCCCAAAACGGCACTGTGCCCAGCACCACCGCCTTCCCCGGGCGACTGAGTAGTGATTTGAGCGTCAGGAATAACTCGTTCCAAAACACCTCTGCCACCCGGCGCGGAGTTTTAGGCTCCACCAGCGGCTCCAGCCCCATCCAAGTGAACTCCGGCAGCAAAACGACATCCGCCCCATCGTCCCAGGATGCCTCCACGCACTCCGCCACCGCCGCCGCATAAGCGAAAGGGGATTTGGCAACGATCCCGGGATCAAAGGTGCGAAGATCGAGCGAGAGCATGGCAACAAGGCATTTTTAGCTCACTTCCCACATCCGCAACCACCACCGCAGCCGCGCTTTTTGCGTTTCTTCGCGGCACGCACGGTGAATAGCACCACGGTGATCAAAACAACCGCGATGGCGGCGATGGATTGCCAGTCTTCGTTCATAACAGGTGGAACTAGTAGCCCATCGCGGTGCCTATTTGGAAGACGAGCAGGCTCAGCACATAGGCGGTGCCGGTCATGTAGCCGAGTTGGAGGAGAGCCCACTTCCAGGAGCCGGTTTCGCGTTTCACGATGGCGATGGTGCTGATGCATTGCATGGCGAAGACGTAGAAGACCAGCAGGCTGATGCAGACGAGCGGCGTGTAAACGGGGCGGCCATCGGCGCGGCGCTCGGCAGCGAGCTTTTCACGCAACGGGTCGAGGTTTTCATCGTCCTCGCTCTCGACGGCATAGACGACGCTCATCGTGGAGTTGAAGACCTCGCGGGCGGCGAAGCTGCCGATCAAGCCGATGCCGATTTTCCAATCGTAACCGAGCGGTTGGATGGCGGGCTCGATGAAGTGACCGGCACGACCGGCAAAGCTGTTAGCGAGTTGGAGGGATTTGTCCTCGGTGTCGGTCTTGGGATAGGTGGAGGCGGCCCAGATGAGGATCGAGATGCCGAGAATGATGGTGCCGGCACGCACGAGGAAGGCCTTGGCCCGCTGCCAGACGAGCAGGAGGATCGATTTGAGCGCGGGCCGCTTATAAGGCGGCATTTCGAGGATCATCGGGCTGGCCTCGCCTTTCATGACGGTCTTGCTGAAGATCCACGCGAACACAAACGCGCCACCCGTGCCGAGCGCATAGAGCGAGAGCATGATGAGCGACTGAGTCCACGCGCCGACTTCCTTGGTGGGAAACAGCACGGCGATGAGCAGTGAATACACCGGCAGTCGCGCCGAGCAGGAGGCGAGCGGGGCGATGAGGATGGTGACGAGGCGGTCCTTGGGATTGTCGATGGTGCGGGCGGCCATCACGCCGGGCACGGCGCAGGCGTAGGAGCTGAGGAAGGGCAAAAACGACTTCCCATTGAGCCCCACCTTGCTCATCAGCCAGTCCATGATGAAGGCGAGCCGGGACATGTAACCGGTGTCCTCGAGGATGCCGATGAAGAAGAAGAGGATCAAAATCTGCGGCAGGAAAATGACGACGCCACTCACACCGGGCACGACGCCGTTGACGATGAGGTCACGCAGGTCACCGGGGCCCATGAGCGTCTCGACCCATTTGCCGAGATCGCTAAAACTGGACTCAATCCAACCCATCGGCCCTTCGGCGACGCGGAAGATGAGGTAGAAAAGGATGCCGAGCACGAGCAGCAGGTTCGCAAAGCCGAGCACGGGGTGCAGGAAGATGCGGTCGAGCTTGTCGGTGATCGTGACCTTCTCCTGATCGGGCCGCTTCAGCACGTCGGCGCAGAGTTTTTCGATGCTGCGGTAGCGTTCGGCGACGAGATCGTCCTCCCAGCCGGGGAAAGTGGCATCGATGCTCTTTCGCAGCTCGTGAATGCGGTTCATCTGCGCATCGGCGAGGCCGGAGTGCGTGGGATCGTGACCGGAGAGAAGGTAGAGCGGCTCCAGCAGCGATGCCTTGGCATGAATCGCACCCGTTTCGCAAAGCGGGCCGCGGCTCTGCTCCAAGGCGGCACGCACGCCGGCAGGAATCACGGCGCTCTGCCACTTCGTCGCGGGCACATCATCGCGACTGAGCGCGAGTTTGAGCTCGATGAGGCCCTGACCGGTCACGGCCTGTGTTTTGACCACCGGGATGCCGAGGAGCTCGCTGAGCTTTGCAGCGTCGATGCGCCATTCGCGTTGCTCGGCCACGTCGGCCATGTTGAGCACCAAAATGGTCGGCAGGCCGAGTTCGAGCACCTGCGAGACGAGGTAGAGATTTCGCTCGATGTTCGCTGAATCGACCACACACACGACGCGGTCCGGCCGCGGCGTCTCGGGGCGTCTTCCGAGCAAAACATCGCGCAGAACGGCTTCGTCGGGCGAGCGGGCGTTCAGGCTGTAAGCGCCCGGCAGGTCGATCAGGCGCAGTTTTTTGCCGTGCTGGCTGTAGCACTCGCCGATCTTCTTTTCGACGGTGACGCCGGGGTAGTTGGCGACCTTTTGCTTGAGGCCGGTGAGCAGGTTGAAGAGCGTGGTCTTTCCCGAATTCGGGTTCCCCACGATGGCGATAAGCGGAATCTCGCTGGCAACCGAGCTCATGCGGCGGTGATGGCAATGAAAGCCGCCTCGTGGTTGCGCATGGAGAGCTGGGAGCCGCGCACGCTGATCTCGATCGGCTCGCCCAGCGGGGCGCGGCGGGTCACGCGGACGCGGGTGCCGGGGACGATGCCCATTTCCCGCAGGCGGGTCAGGCAGGACCGGCCGGTGGGCATGGCCTGCACGATGGCATCGGTGCCGATGGGGAGTTCAGCGAGGGTGGAGGGCATGGGGAGTGACGAAATCAGAAGGTCGAATGACGAAACGTGGCTGCAATTGAGACTCTGTCGCAGACTTGAGCTGAGATTAACGAAAAGCAGTTGGCTGGCAAATGCGGACTTGCGGTGGTTTTTGCGATCAGGGCGGTCAAACGGCAGTTTCCAGGCCTATGCCACAAGGGTTGCGCCGGTCTTGAAAGCCGCTAGTCTCCGCTCCCCCTCGAATTTTATGTGGAAAGGCCGATTTGCCCAGGAAACCAGCGCGCTGGTGCAGCGCTACGGAGAATCCGTGTCGTTTGACTGGCGGCTCTACGCCCATGACATCGCCGGATCGATCGCGCACTCGAAAGGATTGCTCAAAGCGGGCATCTTGACCGCCGAGGAGCAGCAGAAGATCGAAAAGGGCCTGCTGGAGATCCGCCACGAGATCGAAAAGGGGCAGTTTGAGTTCAAGGAGTCGCTGGAAGACGTCCACATGAACATCGAGGCCGAGCTGACAAAGCGGATCGGCCCCGCCGGCGCGAAACTGCACACCGCCCGCAGCCGGAACGACCAGATCGCCACCGATGTGCGGCTCTATTCCCGCGCCTGTATCGACGTGCTGGCCAGTTTGATCAACGCCATGCAGGCCGCCCTGGTGGAGTGCGCCGAACGCGGCGGTGACGCCGTGATGCCGGGCTACACGCACCTGCAACGCGGACAGCCGGTGCTCTTTGCCCATCATCTGCTGGCCTATGTCGAGATGCTCGCCCGCGACCTGGATCGCCTGCTCGATTGCCGCAAACGCATCAATGTGATGCCGCTCGGCTCAGGCGCACTCGCCGGCAGCACGATCATCCTCGACCGTGAATTCGTGGCCGCACAGCTCGGATTCGACGGCGTGACGCAGAACTCGATGGATGCGGTGAGTGATCGTGACTTCATCGCGGAGTTGCTGTTCGTGATCTCGCTCATTGGCGTGCATCTTTCGCGTCTGAGCGAGGATGTGATCCTGTGGGCCAGCGCGGAGTTCGGATTTGTGACGCTGAGCGACGCGCACACAACGGGATCGTCGTTGATGCCGCAGAAGAAGAATCCTGACGTGGCGGAACTCACCCGCGGCAAGTCCGCGCGCCTGATCGGCAACCTGATGAGCATCCTCACGCTGCTCAAGGGCCTGCCGATGACCTACAATCGCGATTTGCAGGAGGACAAGGAGCCGCTGTTCGACTCCATCGACACGATCAGCCTAGCACTCGAAGTTTTCACCGAGATGATCAGCGGCATGGACGTGAACCGCGCCAAAACAACCGCCGCTGCAAGCGATCCGATGCTGCTGGCGACCGATCTGGCCGATTACCTCGTCAATCACGGCGTGCCGTTCCGCCAGGCGCATGAAGTCATCGGCAAACTGGTCGCCTACTCGATCCAGGAGAAGAAAGCCTTTGGGGAGATGTCGCCGGCGGAGTTTCAGAAGTTTTCCCCGGCCTTCGAGACGGATGTGATGGCCTGCTTGAACCTCGAAACCGCTCTGCAAGCCCGCAAGGGCATCGGCGCGCCGTCACCGGACAACGTGAAGGCGCAGCTCGCCCGCTGGCGCGAAAATCTGACTCGCGAGTGACCTGGCATGCAGATTCCGGATTTTGAACTCTACACCCCCGGAGCCGAGCCTGGCTGGCGGAAAGCGCGCAGCGAGATGGCGTTTGAAAATCCGCACGTGAGCGTGGAGCGCGCATGGTTTGACACCGCGAGCGGCCGCAAGGAAGTGCCGTGGATGGTCGTGCAGCGGAAGGCCGCAGTCGCGATTGCCCCCGTGCTGGAGGACGGGCGTTTTGTGATGGTGCACCAGGAGCGCCTGCCCGTGATGCAGACGATGTGGGAATTTCCCGCCGGGCAGATCGACACCGAGGTCACACGCGAGTCGATCATTCACACGGCGCTCAACGAATTGCGCGAGGAGTGCGGTTGCGCCCTGAACAACGACCACGGAGTGCTGCAGCCGCTGGGCTGGTATTTTCCTTCGCAAGGTTTTACCGACGAGATCGTTTATCTATTCACGGCGAAGCCCGTGTGTGTCGTCAGCCGTCCTGAACCGGATGGAAGCGAGCACATCAGCGACGTGCGGTTTGTCAGCGCGGGAGAACTGCGTGGGATGATTGCTGCCAATGCGATCACCAACGCCCTGACGCTGGCTCTCTACGCGCGGATCGCGGCCCAAGGACTTGCCGCCTTCGGCGGAATGGCCGAATGACGAATTCCGAATGACGAACGCATACCCATGCTCTGACACCGTTTTCGTTCCGCCCGACGCGGAATGTCCGGTTCATTCTTCATTCCACATTCGTCATTCGACATTTTTTGCCGCCTGATCCTCCTCCACTTCTTATCCTCACTCCCCCATGTGGTCCGGCATTCTTCAAAAAATCTTCAAAGTTCGCGAAAAAGTCGCGCTGAACCTCAGCGGCAACACGGACGAGGAAAAACCGTTCCTCGATCACCTCGAGGACCTGCGCACGATGATCGTGCGCATCGTGGTCACGCTCCTAGTCTCGACCGTCGGCACGTTTGTCTTCTACAAAGAGCTTTTTCGCGCGATCCAGCTCCCGCTCATTTTCGCCGGTCTGGCGAAGGATGAGGCAGGCGCCACCCAGTTGCTGCAAAACATCGACGTGGCCGGTCCCTTCATGATGGCGATCAATGTCTCGCTCATCACGGCCATCATCATCGCGTTTCCGGTGCTGCTGGTCTTTCTGCTGCAGTTCATTCTGCCTGGATTGAAGCCGAATGAGAAAAAACTGCTCTTCCCAGCCATCGGCATCGGCACGGGATTGTTCCTCACTGGAGCCAGTTTCGCCTATGCGGTGGTGCTGCCCAAAGCGCTGGCCTTTTTCGACGAGTTCGCGAAAACCGTGGGCTCACGCCAGGACTGGACGCTTTCGAATTACATCACCTTTTCCACGCGCTTCATCCTCGTCTTCGGCATCTCATTTGAGCTGCCGGTGATCGTGATGGCGATGGTGAAGCTCGACTTCCTCAACTACAAAATTATGAAGTCCACCTGGCGGCATGCGTTGGTGGGCATCACGCTCTTCGCGGCCATCATCACGCCCACGCCCGACGTGCTGACACTCCTGCTCATGTCCGGGCCGCTTTATGTGCTCTATGCCATCTGCGTGTGGCTGGCCTACTTCATGGAGAAGAAGGACCGCGCCGAATATCCAGAATACTACGCCCAGATCGAGAAGGATGAGAAGGAGCTGGAGCAGGCCGGCAACGACGACTGGGACAATGAAAACTATAATCCCTGGTCCTCCGCCGATGACGACGAGGACAAGGATGAGTATCAAAAGCCCGCCGCCACGCCTTCCGCGCCGCCACCCGAGGTCGAAAAGCCTGAGGAGGAGAATCTAGGCGAAGATCAAAGCTCGCGCATGCCGGACGATGACGAATCCTCCGACACGCCGCCCGCGAACGAGAAAACCCTCGAAGAACTCGCCCGCGAGGACGAGAAACGTTCGAACGATCCGCCGGCGTGATGGGGGATATAGGTTATGGGTCAGAAGTTATGAGTTGCCGGGACTCCTAACCCTTAACTTCTAACTCTTAACCCCTAACACCCTCTCATTTCACATCCCCACCTTCCACCGCGCCTTCGCAGTCGAGAATGACCACGCAGGGCGCGTCGGATTGAAGGTCGAGTTTGCGCACGAGGAGACGCGCAAGATAGGCTTTACCCCAATCCGACTCGCGATCCATGAAGCGGCCCAAGGGAGATTCGCGCTCCACGCAGGCGACGAAGTGCGGATCGCTCCCACCCGCTACCTGCACGTCGAAGGTGAAGTATTTCGATCTCGACTCTGCTGTCAGGTCGAGCCCATGGCTCGGCCGCAGGCCCACATGGAACCAAGCCGCGTCCTGTGGGGCGCTCTTTTGCAAAAGCTGCTGCAACTGTGCCTGATGGGTTTCAAAGAACAGCGGCCAGTGGATGCGGCGCTTGCCATCCGGGCCGGTTTCGAGGCGGACCAGCGCGCCGTTCGCGCATTTGGAGGTGACGACCTTGAACAGCGGTATCTGCTGCCCGCCGGGCAGTGTCTGAGAAAGTCCAGGAATGCGTGCCAGCAGCCGTATCACGGGTTTTGCGACCGCTTTCTCGCCCAGGAGCTCTTCAATCTCCCCTGCGTGCTTCGCCGCGTCATGCACGCATGCTGCGCGGCGTTCTGGCGTGTCCGCAGCGAAGAACTCCGTCACCAGCGTCTTCGCATCGGCGGTGATGGCTGCTGTTTCGGGCGGCTCTGTCTTGATGGTGATCGACTTCGCCACCGACGGGATACCCGTGCCGGACTCTGACGCGGCTGGAGTCTGATGCGTGGAGTTCGCCGTGAAAGCGGGTGTGTTGGCATGATCCCACCACAGCCAGATCGAAACACCGCAGATCGCGACAAACGCCAGGATGAAAAATGCAGGCTTCCATGGGGAGGTGCGCAGGTGCGGCGGCAGGCTGGATTCCTGCTCCGGGGCCGGTGGCGGTTCTCCGGTGGGCAGCAGCGCCTGCGAGGGTTGCAAGGTGGCGCGTGCGACGGGCGCCGCGGGCATGGCTGTGACCATGGGCACAGCCATGGGCTGCATTTCCGGCCACACGACCGCTGGCGGTGTCGCCTGGGTCGGTGGCGAAAACGTTTGTGGCTGAGCCACCTGCCGCCGCATCTGCGCGACGCCCGCAACCTGCGCCTGCGTGCCGAAATGAGCACGTGGCCCGGTGTGAGCGCAGTGCGGGCACTGGGTCATACCCGCCATGTCATTTTGCATGGATAGGAACGCCTGCCCGCAGGCCGGGCACATCACGCTCGCGGTGGTGGGATTCATCAGGCGGAAAACTAGCGCAGTCCGCCGCAAACCGCGAACTGGTTGTGCAAAGAATACCGTGCGGTAGATTCCGCGCTCCGCATGAGCCGTCCCAACGATGATTTAAAGCCCGTCCCCCGCCATATCGCCATGATCATGGACGGCAACGGTCGTTGGGCGAAGAAGCGCGGCCTGCCGCGCACCGAGGGGCATCGCATGGGGGCGGAAACGGTGCGCCGCGTCGTCGAATGCTGCGGGGAGATCGGCGTGGAGTTTCTCACGCTCTACGCCTTTTCCTCCGAAAACTGGAAACGCCCGAAGCGAGAGGTCGAGGCGCTCATGAAGCTGCTGGAGATTTTCCTGAGCGGAGAACTCCCGCTCATGATGAAGCAAAACGTGCGCCTTCAGGCGATCGGTCGCCTCAATGACCTGCCGAAGAGCTGTCAGAACGAACTGCACCGCTGCATCGAGACCACCGCGCAAAACACCGGGCTCACGCTCATCCTCGCCCTCAGCTATGGCGGCCGTGAGGAAATCATCGATGGTGTGAAAAGCCTGCTGCAAAGCGTCAAACGCGGCCATCTGGACGAGGCGATGATCGACACCGAGGTCTTCTCGAAACATCTCTACACCCGCTACTACCCCGATCCCGACCTCATGATCCGCACCAGCGGCGAGATGCGGCTGTCGAATTTCCTCCTCTGGCAGCTCAGCTACACGGAGTTTTACATCACCGACAAATTTTGGCCGGATTTCTCCAAGGACGACCTCAAAGACGCCATTCGCGCTTTTCACCAGCGCCACCGGCGGTTTGGAGCCGTATAATGGCAGGGTTGACCTCGCCTCCAATATCTGCCATAACCCATTTCCCGCCCCAACTGCCTCATGCCTGATTCCTCGGATACCCACCTTTTTATCGTGGATCCTGACGCCGACTTCCTCGCATGGGCTGCAGCGCATTTGAAGGCTCCCGGTGTGATCATCAGCACGTTTGAGCGTGCCGAGGAGGCGCTGGCCGCTTATCAGAAGAAACGCGCCGACTTGGTGCTCTCCGAGGTGCGCCTGAACAACACCACAGGCATCGAGTTGCTCAAACGCCTGCGCCAGACCGATCCCCAGGCCATGGTCATCCTCTCCAGCGGCACGGCCACCACCTCCCACGTCATCGAAGCCATGCGCCTCGGTGCCTACGATGTCCTTGGAAAGGAGCGCCTGCCCTACGAACTGCGCAGTGTCGTCGAAAGCGCGCTCAGCAGCATCGAGGCCCGCGCCGCGACCCGCGCACAGGCCTCCGAAGTTCCCGCCGAAAGCATCCAGGAGACCATTATCGGCCGCTCTCCGTCCATGCAGGAGGTCTTCAAGCTCATCGGCCGCGTCTCCCGCTCCGACGCCCCGGTCATGATCACCGGAGAGAGCGGCTGCGGCAAGGAACTCGTCGCTGGAGCCATCCACAAGTTCAGCCCGCGCACGCAGAAGGAATTTGCCGCCATCAACATCACTGCCATCCCGGACAACCTGATCGAAAGTGAGATTTTCGGTCATGAGAAGGGTTCCTTCACCGGCGCGGTGAACCAGCGTGTCGGCCGCTTCGAGCAGTGCGACGGCGGCACGCTTTTCCTTGATGAAATCGGCGACATGCCCCTCGCCGTGCAGAGCAAGCTCCTCCGCGTCCTCCAGGAAGGCCAGTATTCTCGTGTCGGTAGCAACCAGACACTGAAAACCGACGTCCGCGTCCTCGCTGCCACGAACAAAAACCTCGAGGAGGAGGTCGCAAAGGGAAATTTCCGCGAGGACTTGTTCTACCGCCTCAACGTCGTGCGCATCCACATCCCGCCGCTGCGTGAACGCCGCGAGGACGTGCGCCTGCTGGCCGAATTCTTCCTGAACCGCCTCTCCGCGCGTCGTCGCGGCCCGCAGATGCGCTTCACCGAAGACGCGCTCGACATGCTGGACGCTTACGACTGGCCAGGCAACGTCCGTGAACTCGAAAACACCATCCAGCGCGCCTGCGCCCTGTGCAACTCGGACGTCCTCCTGCCCTCAGACATTCCGCTCGGCAGCAAAGGCTCACGTCACCACTCGACCACCAGCACCGTCACACGCATGCGCGACGCGCTGAGCATGCTCGTCAACGTCGCGGAAACCTCCCCCGACATCGAGCTGCTCCCCTGGGTGGAGCGTGAACTGTCCCGCCTCGCCTACCGCCACTTCGATGAAGACGCGGAGCGCACCGCCAGATTCCTCGGTGTGGACAGAGCCGCCCTTGAAGCGCATCTCAACGCGCCGGCCGTCAAAAAAGCTCCGCTCGCAAGTCCCGCCGCTCCGCCGGCGAAAAAGACACGAAAAGCCAGCTAGTTGTTTTCGTTTTCCCTCCCGCTTTCAACCACACACCATGATCAAACAACTCACCCTTACAGCACTTGCAGCTCTCGCTGTGTCATCTTTCTCAGCCGACAACGACGGCTGGACCTCCATGTTCAACGGCAAGGACCTCTCCGGCTGGAAATCCAACGACGAAGTCCCCGGCTGCTTCACCGTCGAAAACGGCGAACTCAAGGTCAGCGGAGGCCGCGCGCACCTATTTTACACTGGCCCCGACGGCGAGGCCAAGTTTCAGAGCTTCGAGCTCAAGATGAAGGTCAAGACCACACCGGGCTCCAACAGCGGTGTCTACCTCCACACCAAGTATCAGGACAAAGGCTGGCCCGATGCCGGTTACGAGTGCCAGGTCAACAGCACCCACACCGACCCGAAAAAAACCGGCAGCCTCTACGGCGTCATCAACATCCTCGCTCTGCTCGAAGGCCAGAAGGAACCTGAAGGCGGCAAGCACATCAAAGTCCCCCTCGCTCCGAGCAAGGACGACGAATGGTTCGATTACGACATCAAAGTCGAAGGCAAGCACATCACCCTCAAGGTCAACGGCCAGGTCACGGTTGATTTCATCGAGCCTGAAGGCTGGGATCCTGCCAAAGAGCTAAAGAACATGCCCGGTCGCAAGCTCTCTGAAGGTACCATCGCCCTCCAAGGTCACGACCCTAAGAGCACCGTGTTTTACAAGGACATGTTCATCAAGGTGCTGCCGTAATTCCGCGGGGATCATCTTTGAATTCGAGCGGACGTCCTCTTGGGCGTCCGCTTTTTTGTGTCACGGTAGCTTTGCGCCGCAGAGCATGCGCTACCCTCTGGTTATCATCTTCCGTTTCCAGCGGAAGGCTTCCAATCGCCCGCCTTCGCCTCTCGAATGTCCAGCAATGCGATGCCCGGACGCATGAACTCGATACGACGTTGCTTGTAGAGCGCGCCGAGCGCCTGCTTGAAGGCCTTCTTGCTCGCATCAAAAGCGCTACGAATCCGCTCCGGGGATGTGTCGTCGTCAAAGTCGAGCCGCCCGCCGTTGTTCTTGAGCGCTTGCAGGATGCGATCCGTCAGCGAAGCCACACGCTGATAACCCGACGCATCCAGACTGAGGTCGACCTTCCCGCCCGGATGCACCGCCGCGATGAATCCGCTCACCTTTTGGCCGATCTGCAATGGTGCGCCGACATTTGAGTGGTAGAGTAGTCCGAGGTGCGTGCCCTCGATGATCGCATTGTATCCCAGCGGCGTCCGGGCCGTGATGAGCAGCGCCACCGGTTGTTGCAAGCGGAAGGTCGGCCTCTCACGGCTCAAATGACGATTCAATCGCGTCGTGGCGATGATGCGATCCGTCTTTTCATCGAGCATGATGAAAGCGACAACCTTGTCGCCCACACGCACGGGTTCCGCCTGCTCGCGAAACGGCAGCAGCAGATCCTTCAGCAGTCCCCAGTTCAGAAAAGCGCCGATGTTGCGGTTCACGCTCACCACTTCCAGCGTCGCAAACTCACCCACCATCGCGAACGGCTTCTCCGTCGTCGCCACCAGCCGGTCCTCCGAGTCTCGATACACAAAAACCTCCAGCACATCACCGATGCTCGTGCCCTTCGGGATGTAGCGGTTCGGCAGCAGGATCTCGCCATGTTCTCCGCCATCCAGATAAACTCCATGCGGCGTGCTGTGGAGGACGGTGAGTGAGTTGTGTCTGCCGATTTGCGCCATGGCCATCAGACTAGACGCCATCAAGCATCAATCCAGCGGCTACTTCACCCGCACCACGACCATCTTCTCTGCATCGCGTGCAAAAAGCAGTCCGTTTGAGAACGCAGCGTGGCTGCGATGGCCGGCACGGGTGATCTGGGTGCTGCGGAGGAGATCGAACTTGTCCGGTGTGGCTTTGAAGATCCACAGCTCGCCGGATTCGGTGTGCATGAGGAGTTTGTCGCCGACAAGGACCAGCGTGCCACCCTGGATGCGATCCGAGGCTTCCCACATGACTTTGCCATCGGCCACGCTGATGCAGCGCAGGGTCATGCCGCTCTCCTGCCGGCCATGCAGGCCATAGACGTGGCCGTCGTGATAAACCGGGGTCGTGTAGTGGCAGTCGAGCGTGTCGAGCTTCTTCCACAGGTTCGTCAGCTTGCGCTCTGTCTTGTTCCACTGCCACAAACCGGCTCCGACATCATAAGCGGCAGAAAAGAGCAGTTTTCCATCGCCGCATGGCACCGGGGCGGCGGCGTTGACGGACGCGTCGATCTCGGCGCGGAACAACTCCTCGGTCAGAAGCCTGCCGTCGCTGTTTTGCACCAGCACCACGCCCGCACGGGTGAAAAACGCACTCATGTCCGGATTTCCGGGCATCAGGATGGGCGATGAGTAGCTCGCTTCATCATTCGACACCATCCAGACGAGTTTTCCCGTCTGCATATCGAGCGCGATGATTCCTGCGCCGCCCTTGCCACCGACATTGAGCAGCACCTTGCCATCCGTCACGAGCGGAGAGCAGGCGCGGCCGAAGTATCCCTGCGGTGAGTCGAGTTCGGCGACGGTGTCGTAGCTCCACAGCCGTTTGCCGGACTCGAAATCGAGCGCCTGGACTATGCCTTCCGGCCCATGGGTGATGATTTTGCCTTCCGCAACGCAGGGCACGGCTCGTGGACCGTTGTCGAAGCCGAAACTGTCGCGGTAATCGGTCTTGTAGCTGTGCTTCCAGACCGGTTTGCCATCGGCGGCATCGAGCACCTCGGTGATCATGTCATCATTCTGACGGTGAAAGACGACGACGCGGTTCGTCACCACCACCGGTCCGGCATGGCCAGTGCCGAGTTTGCGATTCCAGAGGATTTCCGGTTCCGTGGCGCCGGTGACAGCTGCCTCACCCTGTGCGGTGCAGTTGCGTTGCGGGCCGAGGAACTGGGGCCAGTCACTGGCGTGAAGGGAAAGGGATGCGCAGAGAAGAAAAAGCAGCGGGCGCATGGCGGGAGGAGGTTAACTGACAAGAGAGAGATTCGGATCGACATCCGCTTCGAGCGGTGAGGAATGGCCGGCGTTGAAACGTTGCACGGCAGCGAAGGCGATCATGCCGGCATTGTCGGTGCAAAGATCGGGCCGCGCGAGCAGCAGTTGCAGACCTTCTTTGGAGCAGCGTGTGGTGAGTGCTTCACGCAGGCCGCGGTTGCAACTCACGCCGCCACTGACGGTGACGAGCTCTGCACGGCTGCGCTTGGCTGCTAGCATGAGTTTGTCGACGAGCACCTCGACAATCGCCGCCTGAACGCTGGCGCAGAGGTCGGCGAGCGTTCGCTCGCTGTGCAGATCGAGCTTCGGCAGCTCATACAGCACGGCGGTCTTCAGCCCGCTGAAGCTGAACTCCAAGCTGTTGCCATCGAGGAAACTGCGAGGGAACGCAAACGCTTGCGGATCACCTTGGCGCGCGAGTTTGTCGATTTCCGGTCCGCCAGGGTAGGGAAGGCCGATCATTTTGGCGACTTTGTCGAATGCCTCGCCTGCGGCGTCATCCCGGGTGCGTCCGAGCAGTTCATAACGACCCACGCCATGCACTCGCACGAGCAGGGTGTGGCCGCCGCTGACAATGAGCGCGACGCAGGCACGCACGGGACCGTTTCCGTTCATGAAGGGGGACAGGAGATGCCCCTCCATGTGATTCACGGCGAGAAAGGGTTTGTCTTCCGCGATGGCGAGCGCCTTGGCCATCGACGTACCGATCAGCAGCGAGCTGACAAGACCCGGGCCGCTGGTCGCGGCAAACGCGGCCATGTCCCGCAAATTTTTTCCGGAATCCGCAAGCGCCTGGGCCACGAGCGGTCGCACATGCAAAATGTGGTTCCGGGAGGCCACCTCCGGCACGACGCCGCCATACTGGCGATGAATGTCGATCTGTGAGGCGATTCGACTTGCGATCAGTTCGCCCTCCAGCGTGCAGATCGCGGCGGCGGTCTCATCGCAGGATGATTCGAGGGCCAGCAGGCAAGGCTGGTCGTTTGAAGCGGGATGTGGGATGTTGGACATCGAATGCCGAGGAGGTGCGGCCATCCAGAATCAAGCTTCCAGCGGGTGGCAACCAGTAAAAAAAGAAGCCGCCGTCCCCCGGTTGGGTAGGAGACGGCGGCGCGGATTAGTTGCCTGTCAGCTTAGTGCTTGTGACCTTCCTTGCAGCAGGCCTTGCTGTCTTTCGCGCAGCAGGCCTTCTCGCTGGAGGCGCACGTCGCACATGCTTTCTTCGTCGCGCAGGATGCGAGAAGCATCGAGGACGCGGCGAGGAGAATGGTGGCAAGACGGATCATATGAGTGATCAGGTGTAAGGTTGAATCCCAGCCGCTTTGGGCGGCAGATCACTTACTTGCCGACGACCGGGGGCGGCGGGGGCGGAGGAGGGGTCTGCTGGCAGGAGCTAAGCACGGCGGAGGCCGCGATGAGGGTGAGGATAGCGATTTTCATGTGTGTGTATGGGTGTTAACCAGTTTGTTAGGTTCCCATCCACCAGACTCCTGGCAGCGGGATTTTCGAGAGTAACGACAACTTCTGTTTTTGCAAACATCCAAATGCAATCTCTGCGAAAACTCGCAAATGAGGCGGAATGGATGCAAAAACTTGAGGTTGCCAGAATGTAAGGCGCTCTCATTGGCACGGTTCTCAACCGAACGCCCCGCTCGCACCCAGTCCGTACGCCGTTCCGGTGATTTCGCCATCCACCTCTTCGAAAAAGATGCGCAGCGGCCGGCAGCACACTTCGCAGTCGTAGTCCACATCGCAGGGTGTTTCGTCAAACGATGGCGCGTGAACCTCGAACTCCTGAAAACAGCTCGGGCAGGTGACGGGTGTCGTGTGGATCATCAATGAACGATCATTTTAGGCTCGCCAGAAAAGCGATCACGTCCGCGGCCTCCTGCTCGGTCATGGCTTGCAGCAAGCCTTCGGGCATCAGGGACACGGGTTCGACCTTTTGGCTGCGGATTTCAGTGCGCTCAAAGGTTTGCGGCTGGCCGGAGGGCAGTTTGAGGGTCAAGGCCTTGTCGCCGGGGTTCACGACGAAGCCGGTTTGGACGCTATTGTCCTTCATTGTGAGCATCCACGTCTCGTAGCCCTTCGCGATCACCTGGGAGGGCTTGTGCAGACTTTCGAGAATCTGCTCGCGTGTTAGGCGTGCGCCGACTTTGCTCAAATCCGGGCCGAAGTCGCGTCCGATGCCGTTGACGATGTGGCAGGCGAGGCACGCGGCCATTTTGCCGGTCATGCTGACGAGTTCGGAGCCGCGCTTCGCATCGCCTTGGATCGCGAGGAGCTTCTTCGCGTCGAAATTCATGCTGAGGGTCTTCACGCGTTGGTCAAAAGGCAGGAAGCCCTCGAAGTAGCAGGCGATTTCGGGATTCGCGTGTTTGGCGAGAGTTGAATCGAACTTGGCTTCGTTCCTCGCGATGGCGTTTGCAAGCAGTAGCGCGTCGGAAGGCGATTCGACATTGGAGGGGCGACGAGTCGTCGCCTCTCCCAAAATCCAGTCCCAGAGCAGACGAAAGCCATGCGGATCGACCTCGCGAGCGCCGATCATCGGCATGTGGCCGTTGCCGCTGCGGGCGATGCGGGCCAGCAGCACGCTCTGTTGTGGTTTACCAGATGCGATCACGCGTGCATCAACCAGGCTCAATTCGCCACGCACTGGCTTTTCGCCAAACAGCATCGTCTCCGCCGTGGGCAAATCCGCGTTCACCATGAGCTGCACGCTTCCACCGCCGTGGCGGCGATGGCAGTGCGCACAGTTCGCGTGCAGCCAGGAGCGGGCTTTGGATTCGAGATCAGCCTGCTTGTCGTGGCTGGAGACGAGGCGGCTTTTGAGGCGCTCGAAGAAGGGGCCGTCGAAGAGTTCGCTGGCATCTGCGGCCTTTTTGCCACCGATGCTGGCAAGCTGATCCGGCTGAAAGCCGAGCGCGAAGCCGCTCCAGTTGTTGTGGCAGCGCGCGCACTCGGCGCGGCCGTGGATGCGCCAGGGCTGTTTGTCGGTCGCGAACTCCTCGCCGTCAGCGCCGACGAGTTCCGCGTCGGTTGCCGCGTCATTCCAGCGATAGGAATAGCCGTTCCACGTCTCGCCGTCGAAATGCAGCACCTGTGTTTCGATTTTCTTCTTCAGACTGATGGTACGGGCGAGAACGGCATCGTCAGGCCATTCGACCTTGTAGTTCGGCTTCGCAGCATTGCCGCTGGTGGTCGTTTTGATCTTCTGACCGCCCGGCAGGGCCACGAAACGCTCTGCGCTGGCTCCGTCCTGCCACATCGGCTCCGCGACTTCGAAGGGCTGCACACCCGCTGCAGGTTTTTGCGCCGCCGTGTCGGTGAAAAGACCGGTTTCGCTGAGTTTGCGCGGAAACTGGCTCGGTTTGCCGACGGCGGGATTTTTGGCGAGTCGATAGACATGCGTGTCCTTCTCCCAGTTCATCCAGTACAGCTCGCCGTCGTCGCTTTGGCCAAAGGTGACGATTTTGTGCGGCGTGTCGGCGATTTCCTCGCGTCGCGTGACTTTTTGCCCGTCGTGCCACAGCGCCCAGATTTTGCCTGTCTCGTAGTCGCCGTAAACGTAGGCGTCGCGCAGCTCGGGAAAACGTGCGCCGTGATAAACATAACCGCCGGTGATGCTGGCGGCCTCCGTGTGTGGATGCGCGGCCACAGGCGGGATGATGTCGCCGGGGCCTTTCGACTCCGGCATGATGGGCTGGCTGGCCTCCATGGCGCTCCAACCATGATTGCCGCCCCTCGGCACGAGATGAATCATCTCCCACAGCTCCCAGCCGACATCGCCGCACCACAGGCGGCCCTTTTTGTCGAAGCTGATCTTCCACGGATTGCGAAAGCCGAAGGCGTAGATCTCGGGCCGGGCTTTCGGTGTCTGGAGAAACGGATTGTCCTTCGGAATGGCATACGCCTTGCCGTTTTCCTCTCGATCCACGTCGATGCGCAGGATGGAGGATAAAAAGTCGCTGAGGTCCTGTCCCGTTTTCAGCGAATCCGGAGGCGAGGGCGCGGTGGCGTCGCCGGTGGAGCAGTAAAGCATGCCATCGGGTCCGAACTGGATCGACGCGCCGTTGTGACCGCCGCAGAGCCAGGTGAGCAGCACGACCTCCGAGGTCGGATCGAGCACCGGCGGGTCATTTTGCGCGAGTTTGAAGCGCGAGAGCTTTGTGCCGTCATCAATCTTGTCTCCGATGGTGTAGGTGATGAAGACGAGGCCGTTTTCACGCCACTTCGGATGGAAGGCGATGCCGTAGGCGTGGCTGAGCTTGTTGTGCTTTGCCTTCAGGTCGATGAGCAGGTGCTTCGAGGCCGCATCGGGCGTGTCGGCGAAGGTGAAAACCTTGCCGTTGTTCTCGACGGCGGCGAAGCGATGCGCTCCGGGCATTGCGATCATCTCCAGCGCGTCATTCAACGCGACCTGCGTGAAGACCTGCTCCGGCACAAAGGGCTTCGGCGGTTCAGGCGAGCCCTGGACGCGGGAAGTGGTCCATTGGGCCTGCGCGGTGGCCAGGAAAGTGAGAAAAAGCAGTGCTCGGAGCATGCGGCATGATGCCGCGAAGGTGCGCCGGCTGGCAAGTCAGGAATTGGCCGCGTGTTCACAGGCCCCGCATCGCATCCATCAGCTTGTGACTCAGTTCGGAGACGACTTTGCCATCGGCGTAATGGTTCACCATGAATGCGAAGCAGTATTCCGCGCCGGACTTCGCCTTCACGAAGCCGGTGTAGGTGCGCACGCCGGACATCGCGCCGCCTTTCCAGCGCAGGCCGTCTTTGGAGAGCAGCGAGTCTTTGTAGCCCGCCCCCTGCGGTCCAGAAACGGCGAGAAACTGCAAACGAGCGAGATCGAGCGGCCTGATGAAATCCGCGCGGGCCAGGCCGCAGCCGTCTTCCATCCTGAGTCCGATGAAATCGAGTCCACGCGGCTTCCAATGCTCGCGGATGACGAGATCGGGTGCCTTGCCGACCTTCACGCCAAGCATGCGGAAGACGCACTCGGTCTCGTGATTGTCGGAGGAGGCATGGATGCTCTTGATGATGTCGAGCAGCGGTGGCGACTCGTGTTTGAGCAGATCGTGCTTGGGTTCGGCATCGGCAGTCTTGGTGTTGCTGATTTGAATGCCCTGAGCGGCGAGCATCTGGCTGAAATGATGAATGGTGAAGCGCACGGGGTCGGGCACGGCTCCGGTGACCCTGAAATTCGCGGCGCCGAGAGGCACGGTGCCGCGCAGATGGATGGCGCTGGTCATCTCACCGCCGTGGATGACGACGCCATCGCCGGAATCCTTCGGGCCAGTGCTGACTTCGTTGTGCCAGGCCGCGTCCGGCACTTCGGTGCTGATGCCGAGCAGCACGGCTGGCGCGCCCACCGTCTCGCCAGCACGAAAAGCGAGCGTGTAGCGGTTGTGGTTGAGGTTCAGACCGCTCACGCCGCTACCGTAGCCGTTGCCGATGTCGCCCCAGTTCCAGAAGTCACCGTAAAGGCTGCCTGGGAAAAGGCGTGCATCGCCGCGGAGGCGACCCGTGATCGTGCGCAGGCCGCGTTTTTTCAATTCTTCCGCCCAGGCCTTCAAATCGGCCATTGCCAGCATGGGATCACCGCCACCCACGATGACGAGATCACCGCGGATGACGCCCACCTCGATGGGCGCGGTGGATTTCAGCGCGGTGGTGAAGTGGAAGTCAGGGCCGAGCACTTCGAGCGCGGTCGCAGTCGTGAGCGTTTTGAGGCTGGAGGCGGGGATGAAGGCCGTTTGCGCGTTGTCCTCCATCACCACCTCGCCTTTCGCGTCGATGAGGCAGAAGCCGATGGCGGCTCCGGCGAGCGCGGGACTTGCGTGGGCTTCTCTGAGCAATGTGTTGATCGTCGGGAAACGTGGCGGCGGCGGGGTGACGACGGGAGGCGTGAGGATCTGAGGTGCGACTATGGGAGGAAGCTGGGGATGCTCCCGGCGCGAAATGAGCAGCGCTGTCAACGCGGAGGCGAGCAGCAGGATGACGACGTTTTTCAGCATGAGGCCGATGGTAGCCTGAAACAGCCTTCCGCCAAGCGAGGCGCTTGCGGTTTTGCCACCTGCGGGCAGCTTCGGAGCTATGAAGCCCGAAAAAGTGAAGTTCATGCTCATGGCGGTCGATATGAAGCGCGCCGTCGCTTTTTACCGCGATGTGGTCGGGCTCGAAGAAGTGTTTGTGAGCGATTTTTGGACGGAGCTGCGTCATGGCGATGCGATCATCGCGCTGCACGGCGGCCACGATGGCTCGCGCAATCCCACCGGGCTCAGCTTTCAATACGAGGATGTGCTGGTGATGGCGGAGAAGATCGCCGAAGCGGGTGCGAAGATCCTGCAATCTCCGCAGCAGAGGGAAGGGGAGCCGATCCTGCTCGGCGTCTTTCGTGACGCAGAGGGGAATGAGGTGTTCATCACGCAGTATGTGGGTTGAGGAATGACGAAACCAGAATGAGGAATGACGAATGAAGCTTCTGACGCATGATTCTGGGTCATTCTGAATTCATCATTCGTCATTGCTTATCCCCCAGCATGCCCGTTGCACACTGCGCCTTGCGGATTATAGCAGGCGTCAGATGCCCACTTCCTTCATCCCCACGCTCGATGCCCTCCTGGCGCGCAAGACGCCGTTGATGGAGCGTTTTGCGGCGTTGCTGGAGCCGAAGGGGCCGACGCAGATCGAGGCGATGGCGCGTGAGTCGCAGATCATCACGCGGCGGAACTTTGGGAAGACGATGCGGCTGTTTGCACCGCTCTATGTTTCCAATGAGTGCGTGAACAACTGCAGCTACTGCGGTTTCTCGCGTGACAACAATGCGATCCTGCGTGTGACGCTGACGGTGGATCAAGTCGTGGCCGAGGCGAGGCATCTCGTGGCGCAGGGCTTTCGGAACATTCTGCTCGTGGCAGGTGAGCATCCGCGTTTTGTGAGTGAGGGCTACTTGGAGGAGTGCATCCGGGCGCTGCGTGATTTTGTGCCGACGATCGGCATCGAGGTCGGGCCGATGGAGGCGCCGGAGTATGAGCGCATGGTCAAGGCGGGCGCGGAAGGCCTCGTGGTGTATCAGGAGACGTATGATCGCGTCGTCTATGAGCAGATGCACACGGCGGGGCCGAAGAAGGATTTCGACTGGCGGTTGGCGTGCCCGGAACGCGGTTACGCGGGCGGATTTCGTCGCATCGGCATCGGAGCGCTTTTTGGCCTTAGCGACTGGCGGCTGGAGGCGTTGCGACTGGCGGCGCACTTGGAGCATCTCTACAAGCACTGCTGGAAATCGACCTTCACCGTGGCGTTTCCGCGACTGCGACCGGCGGCGGGCGGCTTCACGCCGATGACGGATTTTCCTGATTGGGCGCTGGTGCAGACGATCTGCGCTTTTCGCATCACGTTTCCCGAAGTCGGCATCATTTTAAGCACGCGTGAGTCCGCTCCGCTGCGCGATGCGCTGGCACCGCTGGGCATCACGGTGATGAGCGCGGGCAGTCACACCGAGCCGGGCGGCTACACGGGCGCGGGGAACGATGATCTGCATCTCACCGTGCGCGGCAAACGCGTCGAAGTGGAGACGAAGGCCGAGACGAATCGGGCGGAAGGCCAGTTTGGCATCGCGGATCAGCGTTCAGCGCACAGTGTGGCCGAGATGCTGCGCCAGAGCGGCATGGATCCGGTGTGGAAGGACTGGGATGCGTCGATCCTCGCGACAATGGTGGCTTGAGGGCGCAATGACGAAATCAGAATGAGGAATGACGAATTTCTAATCCCATGAAGATCACTTTGAACGGAGAGAAACGTGAGTTTGAAGCCCCGCAGACAGTGAAATCGCTGCTCGCAGCCGTCGGTCTGGCTGGCAAGCCGGTCGTGGTCGAGCAGAATCAGGCCGCGCTGCTGCCGCGTGAGATCGATTTAGCCTCCGTGAACGATGGCGACGTGATCGAGATCGTGCAGATCACGGCGGGGGGGTGAGCGGTGCGTCGGTGGCAGGTAAAACGGAGGTTTTGAACCGCTGATATGACGCTAATGAGACGCTGATATCAGAGTTTCATCATTAGCGTCTGGTCAGCGTCACATTAGCGGTTAGACAAGGATTCGGCGGGCTTGAGTCTTCGAATTTGCGGTGTGAAATCGACACCTGTTGTCGCATTTGGAGGCCCAACGGGCCGCAGGATTCAGCCCGGGGCGACAGCCCTGGGTTTGTGTGCCACGACCACCGATTCACCGAAGGTCGCGCTCTGAAGGAGCGCGGGAGGGCGTGATTCAATCCCACAGATACCGCTCGTCGAACTCGATGCCGTGTTTGGCGAGGAATTTGCGGTATTCGTCCTGGAAGGTCATCACGCGATGATGCTCGCGCTGGCGGCGGATGTAATCGCGCATGTCCTCGACGGCGGACTGGCTGACGGAGAAGGCTCCGTAGCCGTTCTGCCAATGGAAATGGTGCAACTCAGGCCGTTGCTCCTCAGCCAGAGGTTGGAGCCGGTTTTGAGCTGGCGCACGACATCGCTCAGCGTCTCGGTGCGGGAGGCGAGGAAGAGGAGATGCGCGTGGTCCGGTTCGGAATTGATCTCGACCGCCGTGCAGCCGAGATCGCGCAGGATGCCGCCGAGGTAGGTGTGGAGTCCGGGACGGAGATCGTCGGGGAGGAGGCGCTCGCGGTTCTTCGTGCTGAAGATGAGGTGGACGTCGATTTTGGCGAGCGATTGAGGCATGGCGGCGGCAAGGACGTTTTCCCGCGCTCCTTCAGAGCGCGACCGAATGAGAACGGGCCGGGGTGATGGGCAACTCCCAGGGCTGGTGCCCTTGGGCTGAGTCCTGCGGCCCGTTGGGCCGGAGTGACGCAACGAACATACATTGCTGTTTCGCCGTAACCCATGAGGGCAAAAGAGCTTGCAGCACAATCAGCGGCGCTGTACTCAGCGTCGTTTCAGTTCTACCCAGCTAAGTCGGCTAACTGTGAGCCGCAGTCAGCAAACGATTCATGACACTTCCTCCTGAACTCACCTCCCGCCTGCAAGCCTTGAAGGCGTTGCTTGATCTTGGCGATGTCGAGCTGGCCTCATCTGCGGCTGCCAGACTTCAGTCACATCGAGAGATCGGTAGCATTGCGCAAATCATCGAATGCTTCGACACGCACCGCTATGCGGATGCGGGAAGACACATCTCTATCACTCTGAGCGAGGGAACTCGGCTCGTCCGATGGACTGATCCAGAAATCACGCTGCTGGAGGCTGAATTGGAACGGCTGTCATCAGAGCTGGCCGAGGCTGAAGCCCAGCAGGCGGAGCTGACACATCAGATCGCCCGCTTTCATGCGGCGCATCATCAGACCCTCGGGGCTCGGCTGGAGAAATTGTTGCGTCTCCGCATGCTGTTACGTGAGCGTGAAGCTGCGGCAAACCCGGCGAAAGCAGCGGAATACCAACAGGCACAGCAAGACTACGACAGCTTCCAGCAGGACAGCGCCATCCGGGAAGAGGAGGACGCCCGCACGAAGTGGGAGCTGTCGGAAGACGAGCAGCAGGAATTGAAAAGTTTGTTCCGCAAAGCCTCCAAAAAATGCCACCCCGATCTCGTTCCATCGGAGCACCAAGCCGCCGCAGCGGCTATGTTTCGTGACTTGAGTGAGGCTTACGAGAAAGGAAACTTGGTGCGGGTTCAACAGATAGCCGCGCAAGCAGAGGCCGGTTTCTTCACCTCGTCGGACGGGGCGACTGCGGCAGATCAAAAGGCCAGCCTCCAAGCTCGCGTGCAGGCCGTTCGAGCCGCGTTGGAAAAAGTTCACGCCGAGCTGGCGGCGGTGCAACAGTCCGCCGCCTGCCGCGTCATGTCCCAGCACCCCGACTGGGACACCTATTTCCAGAGCCAAGCCACGAAGCTCGATCAGGAAATCAAACGACTCGCCGGTGCTGTTGAAACCTCAAAGCCATGAGTGACTCTCACCAGCCCAAACTTGAGATCCAGATCAGCTCGCCGCAGGCGTTGGTTCGGCAGATGGACCAGCAGTTGGAGCTGGTGGAACGCCTGCTGGCCGAGGCGAACGCTTCTCATGCCTTGTTGCCTGGTAACTTCACAAATAGTCTTGGCATGAACATGATTTGGTGTCCACCTGGAGATTTCTTGATGGGCAGCCCGAAGGATGAAGAAGGTTATCAGGAAAACCAGAACCAAGTCCAAGTGCGGATTAGCCAAGGCTTCTGGCTAGCTAGCACACCGGTGACTCAAGGACAGTGGCAGAAACTGATGGGAAACAACCCAAGCAACAACATCGGCAGCAAGGATCTGCCTGTGGAGTCAGTGAGTTGGAACGATGCTGTGGAGTTTTGCGACAAACAAAATTTGCAAGAAAGTTTGCCCAGTGGCTACCGCTATGCACTACCCACCGAGGCACAGTGGGAATATGCCTGCCGTGCGGGGACCAACACACCGTTCCACTTTGGCAGCAAGCTCAATGGTACAGAGGCGAACTGCTCAACCTTCTTGCCCTACGGCACCGAGATAAGGGCAACTCATTTATCAGAGCGGACCTCTATCGTTGGCAGTTACCCACCCAACGCCTGGAACCTGCATGACATGCATGGCAATGTATGGGAATGGTGCGCTGATTGGTATGGTGATTATCTACCCGGCGGCAAAGATCCAGTCGGACCTCGTACCGGTGCTTATCGCATGGTTCGCGGCGGTGCGTGGGACTTCTTCGCCGTCCAATGCCGCGCGGCCTACCGGGCCAGATATGAACCTAGCGACCGGAACAGTGACAGCCTAGGCTTCCGTCCCGCCCTAGTTTCATATCGTTGATTGGGTAATCGAAATCACAATACTTCATCAAGGTTAGCCGCTTCCACTCGGCTCAATCCTGGAATGGCACATCTTTTTGTGCCGTCGAAATACTCGAGGTGTTTCATGATCCAAGACTTTGCTCTTTCCGTAGCTGGCCGCATGAAGTCTGGATGTGCGTAATAGCCGCGACCAGCTCCAAAGACAAATCGAGACCTCACTTCATCTTCCTCGATTGGCTCGAACTCAATTTGGCGTGAATGGAGTTTTCCTGCTTTGATATACTCATCGTGAGTGAAGGTGGCCTGCCCCCGAAAAAGAGGACGGTTGTAAAATGTAGTTCTGGCTCCGAGAACAGGAGAACAGAACGACATGAAAAAGAGCAGACACAGTGAAGAGAAGATCGTGAACATTCTGCGCGAAGCGCAGGGTGGGATGAAGGTCAAGGACGTGTGCGCGCGGCACAACATCAGCGAGCAGACGTACTACGGCTGGAAGCGCAAATACGGCGGGATGCAGGTGGATGAGCTGAGGCAGGCACGGGCACTGGCAGAGGAGAATGCGCGGCTCAAGCGCATTGTGGCGGACCTCAGCGTGCAGATCGACATCTTGAAGTTCGTGAACGCAAAAAAATGGTAAGCCCGGCGAGCAGACGCAAAGCGGCACGAGGCGCGGTGGACAGTGGTCTTGGCAGGATCACGCAGGCGTGTCGTGCGGTGCGGCTGGCACGTTCGGGCTATTACCGGGTGAAGAAAGTGAGTCAAGGCAGCCGGAAGATGAACAACCGCATCGTGAGATTGAGCCGCGCGCATCCACGCTACGGCTACCGGCGCATCACCGCGCTGCTGCGGCGTGAAGGGCGGCAGATCAACGCCAAGCGCGTGGCGCGCGTGAGGCGAGCCGAAGGGCTGCAAGTGCGCAAGCGGCAGCGCCGCACACGCAGGCTCGGGCCATCCCAGGCGCAGCGTCTGAACGCCACACGGCGCAACCAGGTGTGGAGCTGGGACTTCGTGATGGACCAGACGGAGTCAGGCGGAGCGTTCCGCATCCTGACCTTGATCGACGAGCACACGCGGCAGTGCCTTGCCACGCATGCGGCGTGGTCGATCCGCGCGCAGGATGTGCTCACGGTGCTGGAGGCGGCCATGCGCAGGCATGGCACGCCGGAGCACATCCGCAGCGACAACGGCCCGGAGTTCATCGCGTATGCCATCCAGGACTGGACGGCCGCCAGACAAATCAAGACGCTCCACATCAAGCCCGGCTCGCCGTTGGAGAACGGCCACATCGAGTCGTTCCACGACAAGCTGCGCGACGAGTGCCTCAACCGCGAAGTCTTCGGCACGCTGGCGGAAGCCAGGGTGATCATCGACGCCTGGCGGCACGAGTACAACGAATGCCGGCCGCACAGCTCGCTGGGGTATCGCACCCCGGCGGAGGCGGCCGCACGCTGTCAAACTCCGCTGCGGCCTCATCTCGCTACGCTCGATGAGACCTCCGCTGCGTTTGACAGCGCAACAGAACAACCCAACATCAACAACCCAAGGATGCTGAAACTACATTTATGACTGTCTCACTTCCGGGGGCAGGCCAAAGGCACCAAAGAAATCCAATGCATATCCACCGCCTGCATCACACGCCACATGATCATGACGATTTTCGTCTTCATTGATCCAAAGCAGTGGGTATCCATATAAGGAACGGAGTGCTAACGCGAAGACATGACAGCCGCCAGCTCTAAAGAGACGCGTGTCGGGCTGTTCAAGTAGATATAATGCCCGTGCTTCCATCTTGAGTTGGTGCGCTATGACCTGTTTTTTGATTGGCCGGGCTTGCCAAGGTAAATTTCTCGCCCAATCCGCTCAAATTCTTTGGATTCATCAATCGTCTTCTCGGCGAATTTGTCGAGACTCTTGTTGAGTGACCACCACTGCACATAAAGCTCAGCCAAAGCCTGATGGTCAGCTACGAGGTCGCGCTTTCGATATGTGAGCGAACTCATATCGCCGTGCGCGGGGCCACAACGAAGATCGTGAATCTCGTGAAGGTCAGACGCAATGGACTCATCGAATACGTCGAAAGCAGGTTTGAGGAGGCCGGACGCCTGATGAAAACTCATGCCGCGAACACGCTTGTGCAGTTGTTGGCGATACTTATCATCCGTTCCCAGAACCATTCGTGAAAGCTGCGAAAAAAGGATCTGGTGGAGACGATGCTCAAGGTGTGCATCTAAATCGAGAACGATAGACCGAACGAGATGCTGCCTGTCGGTTAGACCACCTGTCCACTGAGCAACTCGTTGGTAAACATCTTTGGGCGTCGCAGCACCAATCCATTCTGCGTGCTCAATTTTTTCGTCGTTTCTCATCGAGCTACGCGTCAATTGTTTTGGAATAGTCAGCGATATTGCAGAACCCCCTAAAACACAGGATAGCCGCATGACCCACGCTGATTTGAAAACGTTCCGCCTCAGCGGAAGTCAAATCTGGGGAGGTTGGGTCAATTCTAAGAACACACTTCGTGAAACTCATACCAAATGCTTGGGCGGCTAGCTGAACACCTGCCTGCACATCGCCTTTCCCATGAGACATTCCTAATGTCAGATCACACATGTAACCATTGTTTCGTATTTCAGGCAAAACACGCAGAAGGGTCGTGTACGGGATTTCATGTGAGTCGAAAGCAGCGGGGGAAATTCGAATTCCGAGGCGATCTCGAAGTTCAGAAGAGACTTTGTCACGCTCTGCTTGCCATATTACAGCCTGGCCAAGATTAACCGTTTTGTCATAATCTAGAAACCGTTTGAGAAAAATGCCGTGTGCGTTGGCGAGGGCTTCTCGAAACTTGGCATTTTTGGAAAAAACAAATGCATTGTGGCTCGCAGCGATCACAAACAGATGTGCGCTGAGTCTCAGTCGCGCTTGCTCAAGCGCATCCGGACGCACTGCTTTGACGTAACCAGCCAGATTGTTCGGATAATCCGGCCAAACAATCTTCTCCAGACGCCCAGCGATCTCATCAGGCTCATATTTTTTTCCGAATAGGTTGAATAGCGCCATGTTTTTAATATTTCGAGTGCCCCCAGTTTCAAACAAGTCATTTTTCACCTGCCTGCTTTCCAAAGAACCAGATGAGGATGCATGATCACAGCCCCACATTTCCATACCCATGCCCGCTTGAGCAGAGGCGGAAGAGGTGGTTGCAGACTTCGTGGGCGGCGAGGATGCCGGTGCGGGGGAGCTGGTCGAAGTCGCCGATGAGGACGGGCCAGTCGGCGCGGTCTTCGGGAACGCGGCCATGGGAGCCTTTGACGAGCGTGGCGTCGAGCGGGATGACGTCCATGAGCATGCGCTGGCCGAGGGCTTTCTTGGCGAGCTTGCCGGCGATCTTGAGCTTGGGCCACTTGAGCTTTGGATCGAGGAAGAGCTCGGCGGGGTCGTAGCCGCATTTGCGGTGAATATCGACGCAGCGGGCGAAGTCGGGGGCTTTGCGGTCGTCCTGCCAGTAGTAATATGTGAACCAGCTTTTGGCGTCGGCGATGGCGATGAGATCGCCGCTGCGCTCGTGATTGAGGCCGTGGAGATGTTTTTCCATCTTGCCGAGCACCTGGGCGACGCCGGGCGTGGCCTCCAGAGCGCCGCGCACGTTGGCGAGGAGGCTCTGATCATTCACATAGACGTGGGCGATCTGATGATCGGCGATGGCGAAGGCCTTGGAGCCGCCGAGGTCGAGGGTTTCGCGACCGAGTTCGTCTTTGATGCTGAGCCAGCCGCGTTCGCGGAAAACGCGGTTCAGGTGGACGGGCTGCTCGACGTTGGTGATGCCGTATTCGGAGAGGAGGACGACCTTGATGTTGCGCGTCTCGTAGAAGCGGATGAGGTCGCCGACGACGTTGTCGATCTGGCGGAGGTCGAAACGGATTCTCTCCATGTCGAGGCCGACGCGCTGGAGGTTGTAGTCGAGATGCGGCAGATAAACGAGCGAGAGGCCGGGCCAGTGCTTTTCCTCGATCCATTTGGCGCTCTCGGCGATCCAGATGGAGGATTTGATGTCGGAGCCGGGGCCCCAGAAGCTGCGGAAGGGAAAGGGGCCGAGATCTTTCTTGATGCGTTCCCGCAGCGGCATGGGCTGCGTGTGGATGTCGAACACCTTGCGACCATCGGCGGGATAAAGCGGGCGCGGCGTGATGGCGATGTCGGCGGTGGAATACATGTTGAACCACCAAAACAGCTTCGCGCAGGTGAACTGCGGATCGACGCGGCGGAGCGCCTCCCACAGCTTCTCGCCCTGCATGAGCTGCTCGGGCTGTTTCCAGAAGCGGTGCTCGGCGTAATCGCGGTCATACCAGCCGTTGGCGACGGCACCGTGGTCACGCGGCAGGCGTCCGGTCAAATAAGCGGCCTGGGCGGTGCAGGTGACGGCGGGAACCGCGGGTTCGATGAGCGCGGAGCGGTTGCGCTCCACGAAGGCGCGGATCGCGGGCGTGTGTTCACCGATCAGCCGGGAGGTGAGGCCGACGACATTTAAGATCGCTGTCCGCTGCATGAGGGCAGAGTTTCAGGTTACAGGTTTAAAGTTTCAAGCTTTGCGGGGAATGAATCGCCGTGCTGCGGCGAACTTGAAACCTGAAACTTCAAACTTGGAACTTCAGAGGAGCATCGCCGCCACGACGTAGATGATCTTGCAGAGGTAGTGAAGTGCCTGGTCCTGGGTGAAGGTGGTCCAGTTCTCGCATTTGGCAAAGTCGATGATCCAGTGCAGGACGAATTCGATGACACCGAGGGCGAAGCAGCCGGTGATGGCCCAGACGGTCACCGCGTGGATGAAGCAGTGCGCGGACATGCACCATGGCCAGATTTCACGCGGGCGGGAGGGATCCTGCAGTTTGTAAAGCAGGTGGCGGTTTTTGCAGGTGGAGAGGAACTCGCCCTGGAGCGGGTAATCCATGAACGCGTGCCCGGCGAAGAGCAGGAACAGAACTTGAATGACCTCGATCGAGGTTTGCGGAGGGAATGGCAGCAGGCCGGACATGCGGGGGATTTTTTGCCTGAGTATGACCACTCACGGCGCGCGATGCTCATCACACGCCCGGATTTCGTCAGACACTGGCAGGATCACGCGCTGTAGAAGGCGGCGATCTTCTCATTCACCGCACGGAGACGATGAGAAATGGTGCGCCCGAGTCCGATCAGGAGCCAGGCGGCGGCACGCGGATACTCGTTGATGTAGGCCTCGAGGCTCTCGCCGTCGATGCGCCAGACCTGGGAGAATTCGACGGCGGTGACGCTGGCGCTGGCGACATTGGGGTCGAGGAGGTTGATCTCGCCGATGGTTTCGCCGCGCTGGATGGAGCCGAGGAGCACCTTGTGCCCGCCACGCATGGCAGTGGCGTGGAACTTGCCAGAGACGACAAAGAAGAGGCTGTTCTGCTGCTGGCCTTCCTCGATCAGGTGCTGGCCTGGCTGCACAGGCAGGAATTCGCCGTAGCCGCTGAGAATATCGCGGTCCTCCTCACCAAGGGGTTCGAGGATGCCTAGGGGGGGGAGCTTGGGTGTCGCGAAAGAGCTCATGGGAGAGAGTGGGTGGGTGAATTAAGCGGTCTTTTTTAAGCGGGAACGCTGAGATTGGCAAGCGCGGTAAATGGTGCATCGGTGAATCGTGGTCGTTTGACCCTGTGGCCCTCCAGCATTTTCACCTGCTGCGGTGGTTTACATCTGCGAAGTATGCGGGTTCTAAATTCTGCTGGATTTCCAAGGTCTGAAGGTTCAGAATCGCCCCCCACTCACCCAATCAAGCAACCCGACCAATCATGTCCGACTCTTCTTCCTCCTCCAAGTGCTGCGGCAGCCAGAGCTATGCCTTCGCCCACCTCCTGCTGCGCCTTTGGGTCGGCATGCGCCTGTTCATGGCGGGCATCGACAAGTTCCGCTGGGGCAATGGTTCGACCACCACCTTCGGCTTGGAGAATTACTCGAAGAAAACCGAGCCGCTGGCCAAACTGATGTCTGACAACAGCTTCCTCCCGGAGGCTGCGTGCAAGGGCTTCGCGGCTGTGATCGGCTATCTGCTCATCCCGGTCGGCATTTGGGTGGCGCTTGGCATTTGCACCGAGTTCGGTCTCTTGGCCGCAGGTCTGGTCTTTCTGATGCTGGGCTTCGGCCTCGCTTCGCTGCCGGATGACACGGAAGTCGTCACCAACATCGGCCTCTCCGTCCTCATCGTGGCGGCGGCTCTCGTGACCTCGAAGGCGAAGACTTTCTCCCTCGATGGTTTTCTTGCCAGCAAGAAGAAGGCTGAATAACGGCCCCCAGACGTAATGGCCAGTGAGAAAAACCTCGCGCCTGATCGCATCATGAATTCCCAGCCTTCCTCCTCCTCAGCGCCCCTGTCCCGCTTCATGGACCGCCGCGGTTTCCTCCGCACCAGCGCCCTGACCAGCAGCGGCCTTTATCTCGTCACCAGCAAGACCGCCGTCGCCCAGCAGACGGCTCCAGGCCGCACGATCAAATGCGCCCTCGTTGGCTGCGGTGCTCAGGGCAACAAAGCCCTCCGCGTCGCCTCGAAGGATGTCCCTGGTGTGCAGTGGGTCGCCATGTGCGATATCTGGAAGTACTCCATCGCCCAGGCTCGCGGAGGTTTCCTCAGCGAGAACAAGCATCAGGTCGAAGGCGAGGTGAAAATCTACGAGGACATCAACGAGATGCTCGACAAGGAGCCATCCATCGAGGCCGTCTTCATCGCGACCCCCGACTTCCTCCACGCGCCGTATTCCCGTCTCTGCCTCGAAAAGGGCAAGGCGGTTTATTGTGAGAAAATGATGAGCAACACGCTCGAAGGCGCGCGCGACATGGTCCGTGCTGGCAAGGCCAGCAGCGGTCTCTTCCAGATTGGCCACCAGCGCCACTCGAACCCGCGCTACATCAACCTGCGCGAAAACATCATCAAGCCTGGCAAAATGCTCGGCCGCATCACCCACGCTTACGCGCAGTGGAACCGCGGCGTCTCCGGCAGTGCGCCTCAGGGCGCGGTCAAGGGCTATGATATCCCACAAGACGTGCTGACAAAGAACGGCTACGACAGCATCGAGGAGTTCCGCAATTGGCGTTTCTTCTCCAAATACGGCGGCGGCCCGCTTTCCGACCTCGGTGCGCACCAGATCGACATGTTCAACTGGATGTACGAGGCCACGCCCGTCTCCGTCATCGCCTCTGGTGGCGTCGATTACTTTGACGGCAACGAAGGCCGTCCAAAGTTCGAGCTTCCGGACAACATGATGTGCATCTACGAGTTCAACACGCCTGCCGGAGTGCTGCGCGCGTACTATCAGGTGCTCACCACCACCGGTTCGCAGGGTGCTTATGAAAAACACATGGGCATCGGCGGCACCGCCATCATTTCCGAGCTCGACACTAACGGCAACCAGCTCTACGCAGAGCCCGGCCAAACTTGGGACGAGTTCGCCGCCGGCGACAACCCGCCCATCATGAAGGCCGCCGACAAGGCCAAGAACAAGTTCTGGGAGCATCCCCGTGATTGGGAAAAGCCCAAGCCGCCGTCTTACGGCGCCGTCAGCATGGCCGACGTGCGCGAGAGCAAGGCCCTCTCCCAATGGGAGCTCGGTGTGAAGCTCGGTCGCAAGCCGCACGCACCGCACGTCCAGAATTTCATCGAAGCCGTGCAGATGAAGAAGCCAGAGCACCTCACCTGCCCGGTGGAGATGGCCTTCAAGTCCTGCGTCACCGTGCTCAAGGCCTACGAATCCATCAAGACCGGGAGCAAATACGTTTTCACCCCCGAAGACTTCCAAGCCTGATCCTGCAACAAGTCTCCAGCCACTCCCCCCCATGAAAAACACCATCCACACCCTCGCGGGCCTCGCGCTCGCCATCACCCTCGCCTCTTGCGGCAAATCGGAAGAGAAAAAAGACGCAGGCGCCCCCGCCGCTGCTGCTCCTGCAGCCGCTGCCCCCGCCGGTGATCTCGAAGAAGTGACCATCGCTTATCCGAAGCCCATGTTCATCGGCACTCCGGTGCCTGCCGAGCTGCCCAACCTTGAAAAACCCGGCTCCTACAAGCCCTCTCCCAGCTTCCAGGCTCCCAAGGGCACCGTGAATCTGGCCAAGGGCAAGAAAGTCACCTCCTCCGACTCCGCCCCGATCATCGGCGACCTCAACCTCGTGACCGACGGTGATCCTGACGGCGCGGACGGTTCCTTCGTCGAGCTCATGCCCGGCAAGCAGTGGGTGCAGATCGACCTCGAAGCTCCCTCCACCCTTTCCAAGATCGCCATGTGGCACTTCCACAAGCAGGCCCAGGCCTACATCGACGTCGTCGTCCAGGTCTCGGATGATGCTGAGTTCAAGACCGGCGTCACCACCCTCTGGAACTCCGATCATGACGAAAGCTCCGCGCTCGGCAAAGGTGGCGACCCCGCCTACGTCGAAACCAACCACGGTCGCCTCATTGATGCCAAGGGCACCAAGGCCCGTTACGTCCGCCTTTGGAGCAACGGCAACACCAGCAACGACATGAACCACTACTGCGAGGTTCAGGTCTTCGGCACCAAGTAAGCCGATTCCGACATCGTCTTCGATTCACCGCCGTGCAGCGCTCCTGCACGGCGGTTTTGTTTTCAGCCATGTTTTGGTTCGCGGTTCTCGGTCTCAACTCGAGAACAGAGCACGGCTACACATCCACAACCTTGCCGCCGTCGCTCTTCGTTTTCACCGCCGTCCACTCCTGGTAGCGCTCGATTTCGCGCTGCACGAGCTTCAAACAAAATGCCACGACCGTCGCGTCATCGAGATAACCCACGCCAAGCAACACGTCTGGGAGCACATCGACCGGATTGAGCACATACAGCAGTGCCAGCGCCACCGCACTGATGGCCCAGTAGGGAACCTCCCGGTAGCTGCCGCTCCAGTAGTCCTTCACCATCGCCAGCATGACCTTTGCCTGTTCAAAGAGCGTCTTGAGCTTCGGCAGCTTGCCCTCGATGTCCTTTGCGCGCTGCGTCACGCGTTCGATCGACAGATCATGCTCGCCGTTGGAGGAGGTGCTCATGGTAGGAAGGAGAAAACCGGCGGATCATTAGACGGGAAGCCCGGCGCTGTCCACGTTCTCGTTCTTCTGTGCAGCGCAGAGACTTGCCTGACGACGTGAATTTCGCCATCCTGCCGCAATTTGATGAACGAAACATCCTCCCAGACTCCCGGCGAATGGCTACGTCACCTGCACGTCGCCGGACAATGGGCGCGGCTCGAGCATTTTGCCGCTGAACGCCTCGCGGATGATCCGAACGATGTGGAGGCGCATTTTCATCGCGCTTGGGCTTTGTTGAAGCTGGAGCGCGGGGAGGAGGCGGGTCCGCACGTCGAGTTTTTGCTCAAAAGCGACCCGGAGGACGCCTCCTACCTCAAACTTGCCGCGTTCCGGCACCTGTATCATACCAAGCGCCTCAAAGAGGCCCGCGCTCTCCTCGACTCCGCGCTCAAAATCGACCCGGAAGACGCCACGCTCTGGTTTCTCTCCGCCGTCATCGAAACCCAGCGTTATCGTTTTGAAGAGGCGCGGAAACTCATCGCCCGCGCCCGCCAGCTCGACCCAGATGACGCGGACATCGCCCATCTGCACATCACGCTGAACACCTTGGAGCAGACCGGCGCCAAAGCCGCGTGGTATGCCGTGCGCGAGCATGAAAAGGCCCTCGCGCTCGATCCAGAAAACGATTCGATCATCGCCAGCATGGGTGACGTGTTTCTCGACGAGCTGGAGATGCCGGAACGCGCCGAGGAACTCTACCGCCAGGCCCTCGTGCTCGATCCATCCGACCGCCAGCATCAAAAGCGGCTCTGGAAGGCGATGCAGCAGCGCAATTTTTTCTTCCGCACCCTGCGGCTGCCGATCTCTGGCCTCATTCTGCTGCTAAATCTCCTGCGTGCCCTGCGCATCAAGCCGTGGCTGATGCTGGTGTTTCTCGTTGGGTTTAAGTTTGTGTTCGCCTACCTGGCCTGGCTACTCGCCGCCACGATCGTGTTCGGTCCTCCCGCGCTCATGGCCGGCTGGATGGTCATGGCGGACTTGCAACGTGCCAGCCGCGCCGCCGAAAAGGTCGGACGCTGGTGGCTCGACTTTCACCACCTGCCTATCGCTGTGCGCGTGGCCTGCTGCGCGTTGATCACCTTCGGCTTTTGGTGGGGTTTGTTCATCCTCTTCAAAGTTCCGCCGCTCACGGGCTTCGCCGCCGTCCTGACGTTTTTCGCCGTGCATCTGCTGGTGATGGCAGTGCGCATCCATTCACGCAAGAGTGAAACACACAAGGCGGCGGTGGCGATCACTCCGCCACCACTGCCGCCCTGGCCGTGATGCCGGGCATCAAACGGCCTGCGGCACCTCGTAACCTTTGCGATACTCGCGTGTGAGCAGCGCCAGAGCCTCGGGCGTGGCCGTTTCACCAATGAACGTCTCCTTCGCGACATCCAGCTCCAGCATGGGGCCGATCTTGATGTCGAGCGTGGAGGCATCGAGCTCGTTTTTGACCAGATGCTCATGAAAATCGGCGATCACGTCGTTCCACGGCTGGAAATCCTTCACCGCAGCCTCTGCCTGCTCGCGGACATACTTCTGACCGAGGCGGAAGCTGTTGTTGGCGAGGTGGCACCAGGCGCTGGAATAGTGGATCTGCTCGATCTCGGCCTTCAGTTCGGCTGGTTTGCGGCTGCGCATCGCGTTGATGAAATTGGCGGCATGCGTCTTGCCGCCGTCGCCTTTGAAGGTGTGCAGTTTTTTGCCCTCGGCATCATACGCCGTGCCGCCGCCACGGCTGCCGGTGTAGTAACCGCCTTCGCACTCGATGATGAGGAAGGCACCTGTGCGGCGGCGCAGATACACGTCTGACGCATTCATGCCCTTCTGGCGTGGCAGGTTGTGGAAATCGACGATCACCGGGATGTCACCCGTGTCCATGTAGGCGAAGTGCGTGTTCGGCGTCTCGCCCGCGTCATCCCATGCGAAGCGGCCACCGCCGGCGATGACACGCTTAGGCAGAGGCACCTTGTCCCGGAAGACCACGTTGCGTAGGTCATCGAGGATGTGCGGGCCCCAGTTGCCCATTTCGCCGTTGCCGGTGTTCCAATTCCAGTGCCAGTCGTAATGCAGCTTCTCGCGGTAGATCGGCTCGTCCTTCGCCGGGCCAAGCCAGAGGTCGTAGTTCAGGGTTTCCGGGGGTGTGATCGGTTGCGGCATTTTGCCGATTGTTTTGCGCTGACTGTAGTGATTGCAGCGCACATACTTGATCTTGCCGATGGTTCCGCTGTCGAGGAAAGCCTTGATTTCGTCCTGCAGAGGGTCGCTGCGCTGCTGCGTGCCGCCTTGCACGATGCGGTTGTACTTCCGCGCGGCTTCGACCAGCTTGCGGCCTTCCCAGATGTTGTGGGAGATCGGTTTCTCGACGTAAACGTCCTTTCCGGCCTGAATCGCCCAGATGGAGGCCAGCACATGCCAGTGATTGCCTGTCGAGACCACGACGGCATCCACATCCTTGTCCTCCATCACCTTGCGCAGGTCCTGCGTGGTCTTCGCGTTTGGATACGCCTTCTGCGCACGTTCCAGTGCCTTCGTGTCCGCGTCACAGAGATACACGATCTCTACGCCGGGCACTTTGGCCATACGGCCCGCGTTGCCATTTCCCTGTCCCCCGAGGCCGATCGAGGCGATGCGGATCTTCTCATTCGCCCCCAGCACCCGGCTGGCGGACAAGGCGGTGAAGGCAAGGGTGGATTGGGTGATGAAGGCGCGGCGTGAAGTCATGGTGTTGCGATTTGGACGGCCTGTTTTTGCCAAAATGGAGCATGGAAAGCAACATCTTCCTCCTTCCGCGCAAAAACAAAAAAGAGGCCGCTTATCGCGGCCTCTTCGTGGTTTGCAGTTGATGCGGTGGATGGTGATCAGCCTTCGGCGGAGCCTTCCGCTTGCGCGGCGGCGTCCTTCTCCTTCATGGCGGCTTTGCGGCTCATCTTGATGCGGCCTTTGTCGTCGATGCCGATGCACTTGGCGGTGACGATGTCGCCGGTCTTGACGACGTCTTCGGTCTTGTTGACGCGGAAGTCGGCGAGTTCGCTGATGTGGATCAGGCCGTCTTTCTTGCCACCGAGGTTCATGAAGGCACCGAAGTTCGTCGTGCTGACGACGCGGCCGGTGTAGAGCTTGCCGACTTCGATTTCCTGGAACTGGCCGCTGACCATTTCCACGGCGCGTTCGAGGCTTTCCTTGCGGGAGGCATAGATGAAGACGGTGCCGTCGTCCTCGATGCTGATTTCCGCGCCGGATTCGGCCTGGATGGCTTTGATGTTCTTGCCGCCAGGGCCGATGAGCTCGCCGATCTTGTCGGGGTTGATCTTGATGATCTCGATGCGCGGGGCGTAGGGGCTGAGGGGCTTGACTTCGGCGATGGCGCTGGCCATGGCGGAGAGCACTTGGGTGCGGCCGGCCTTGGCTTTGACGATGCCTTCTTCGAGGATGCTGAGGGGGATGCCGGGGAGCTTGAGGTCAAGCTGGAAGCCGGTGACGCCTTCGCTGGTGCCGCAGAGTTTGAAGTCCATGTCGCCGAAGTGGTCTTCGCTGCCGATGATGTCGAGCATGGTGAGGTAGCGCTTCATGTTGTCGCTATCGAACTCGGTCACAAGACCGACGCTGATGCCGCCGACGGGGCGCTTGATGGGCACACCGGCGTCGAGGAGGGCCATGACGCCGGAGCACACGGAGGCCATCGAGGTGGAGCCGTTGGACTCCATGACTTCGCTGCTCACGCGGATGGCGTAGGGGAAGGTGGCCTTGTCCGGGATGACAGGCTCGATGGAGCGCTCGGCGAGAGCACCGTGACCGATTTCACGACGGTTCTGACCACCGAAGCGGCCGGTTTCACCGACGGAGAACGGAGGGAAGTTGTAGTGCAGGATGAAGCGCTTCGTATCGGGGCCACCGGCGTAGGTGTCCATTTCCTGAGCTTCGTCGGCGGGAGCGAGCGTGGCAATGGAAAGGGCCATCGTTTCGCCGCGGGTGAAGCTGGCGGAACCATGCGTGCGAGGAAGCACGGAGGCCTCGCCGGAGAGAGGGCGGAGCTGGTCGATGCCGCGGCCGTCGCAGCGGCTCTGCTTGTCGAGGATGGAGATGCGGAAGGCTTTCTTCTGGAGGTAATCGAAGGCCTGGCTGACCTCGAAGCTGGTGGCCTCGGGGAACTTGGCCTTGATGGCCTCAGCGACTTCGTCTTTCAAAGCGCCAACGGCTTTGCCACGGGCGACTTTGGACGGCGTGTAGAGAGCGCCTTCGATGCGATCACCAGCGACGGCGTAGGCGATTTCGAGGAGCTCATCTTTGACGAGCATGAGGGGCACTTCGCGCTTCGGCTTGCCAGCGAGCTTGGTGAGCTCTTCCTGGGCGGCGACGATCTTGGTGACTTCGGCTTGGGCGAAATGCAGTGCTTTGACGAATTCAGCCTCGGGCAGCTCGTTGGCGGCACCTTCGATCATGATGACGTCGGTTTTGTTACCGACATAGACGAGGTCGAGGTCGCTATCGAGGCGCTGGGACTGGGTGGGATTGATGATGAAGTCACCATTGATGCGGCCGATGCGCACGGCACCGACGGGGCCTGCGAAGGGAATGTCGGAGACGCAGAGAGCGGCGGAAGCGCCGTTCATGGCGCAGATGTCCGGGTCGTTCTCGCCGTCGGCGCTGAGGAGGATGGCGACGACCTGGGTGTCGTAGTAGTAGCCTTTCGGGAAGAGCGGACGCAGCGGGCGATCAGTCATGCGGCAGGTGAGGATTTCCTTTTCCGTGGGGCGGCCTTCGCGCTTGAAGTAACCACCGGGGAAGCGGCCGGCAGCGGAGGCTTTTTCCTTGTACTCGACGGAGAGGGGGAAGAAGTCCTGGCCGTCCTTCACTTTCGTGGCGGAGACAGCGGTGACGAGGACGATGGTGTCACCGAGACGCACGGTGACGGCGCCGTCGGCGAGTTTGGCGAATTTGCCGGTTTCGATTTGGAGGGTTCCAGCACCGAGCTGGATGTTTTGTGTGTGGATGGCCATGGTGGCTGTGTGTTTTGGTTTGGTTTAGGGGAAAAGGCTTCGCCGCGGAGGGCAAAGGGCATAGAGCGGAGAGACAGGCTCTGGTGGCCGGAGGTGCAGGGCGAATGCGGATGCGTCGAAGTTCATGGACGATCATGCGTCCTGAAAAATGACTCTACGCTCTTCGCCCTTGACTCTACGCGCTCTAAAACGCGAAGGGCGATGCACTTGGCATCACCCTTCGGTAAATTTGGCGGTTAGCGGCGGAGATTCAGGCTCTTCAACAGAGCTTGGTAGCGGTCACCGGCCGTCAGCTTGAGGTAATCGAGCAATTTGCGGCGGCGTGCGACCATCTGAAGCAGGCCGCGGCGGGTAGAATGGTCCTTCTCATGCGCGGCAAGGTGCTGCGTGAGGGCGTTGATTCGCTTCGTCAAGAGAGCCACTTGCACATCGGCGCTGCCGGTGTCCTTGTCGTGGAGCTTGAAGGAGGTGGAATCGATGGTGGTTGCTTCGCTCATGGTGTGGGGAGGATGCCGGACAACTTGTCAGGCCGAGGGGTGTCTGTTGGATTGAGGGCCGCGAAGGAACCATAGAAGGCCTCTTTGGCAAGGGGAAGTTTTGGCCTTTGTGAATCACCACTTTCCTGCCCGGTTCAGGGCAGCAACCAGCCTTTCGCCGCCGTGGCAGGCTGCGCTTTGAGGAAGAAGGCCCGGTGCGCCGGCAGCCGCAGCGTGGCGCTGACATTCACGAGGGAGGCATTGCTCTTGGAGGTCCAGTAAGGCGTCGGTGCGCGTTGGAGCAGCCAGAAGGCATCATAGGACATGGTTGCGGCGCCCGCGTCTGCCCTGCTGATGTGGAGTTCATCCGCAAGGGACGTGCTGTTTGCTGCCGTGAATCCGCCTTCAACAGTCATGCCGAGGCTCTGCGGCGTCCCATCGACCGGCCAGGGCAGCGCCAGGAAATTCTGGCCTTTGCTCAATAGCCTGCGCCAGGGATTTGTGCGCACATGGCCGGTCAGCGTGGTGGCCTTGGCATTTCCGATGGTCTTGACCATCAGACCGGTGCCAGGGGGGATGATTTTTGCGTTCTGCGAGCCCGCAGTCGTGTCGTTGGCCGACACCCACTGCCTGCTGGCATTCAACCAGTGCGCATGCCAGGTGCCCTTCTCAAAAAACAGCACCTGATCCGCGGCCTTGATCACCGCAGCCGCCTGGAATGCTGCGGGAGGGAATGCCTGCGCCAAGGTGACATGCGGACGAACCACCACACGAGCGCCGCCCAAGTCTGCTGGCAGTGTTTTGACCGTGCTAAGCGGCGAATCGAGATCCAAAGCGGCCATCCCCGCCGCGAAGCGGGTGATTTCGAGACGATGTCCGGCATGAGCGCCGTCCAGCACTTCGAGATAGCAAGCCGAGGCGGCATCCGTCTCGATTCCCTCGGCTTTTTCGAGCCCAAGCTCCGTGGCGCCAAGAATCTGCCCGATGCGTCCGGCGTAGAGGGGTGCGTTGACGATACTGACACCCGCTGTCTGTGAACCCGGTGTGAAAGCGAACCTCTGCCATGCCTGCGGCGTGGTGACGGCGCTGAGTCCATCGCGATGCGTCACGCGCATGCGCAGGATGCCACGTTGCATGTTTTGACCCGTGACACTGGTGACGCCACTCCAAGAAAGCTGCTGTAACCCATTGCCAGCATCCGCGCTTGTCGGAGCCAGCGTGAGCGCGTTCCAAGTGATCAGATCACTCGAATGCTCCAGACGGAAGGACACATCCGTGATGCCACGCGGATGCACGAGATGCGCATCGACCCGGCCTTCCGGCGTGCTGGTCAGCCACCAGCCGCCATCGAAGCGGTTGTCACTGCCGAACGCATGTTCAATGAGGTCATTCACACCATCCGCGTCGAAATCGGTGTCTGTGACCGCTTTCGACGAAGTCGAGCCTGCCGCCGGGACCGAACCCAGTGTGTTGGTCTGCGTATTTCCTCCTGGGGACGCTGCGGCAGCCTGAACGATCCGCATGTTGTCAAAACTCGCGCTGCCAAGCGCGAAGGGCGATGTGGAAGTCACAGCCAGGCCAACTTGAACCGTGCTGCTCAAGCCCGTCAGCGTCACCGTGTTGATCAGTGTCCAGGCGCTGCCATTCGCGGAGGCATAAGCGGTGATCGTGTCACCGGCGCGCACGAGGCGTACCCAGTTGTTCGGCGCTGTATTCACCGCCGGACCGCCGGCGTAACTGGTGGCCGCGTTGACCACCGGACGCCAGACCATGCCGAAGCCGTTGCTTTCGGCAGCAGGCGTGGTGAAGACCGTCGCATGCCGTGAGCCGCCGGTGAGCGCTTCACGAATCATCACGCCAGTTTTCGCCCAGGGATTGGTGTTCGACTGGCTGGTGATGCGCGCACGGATTTCGCCATCGCCTGTGAGTTGGGTGAAAGCGAAGCGGAAGCCGTCGGCGGTGAAATAGATGTCATCACCGGCTCCTTGCAGTGTGTAGGTGTCCGTGGTGCTGTTGTAGCTCATGCTGCCCGTGACCTCCACGATGCCGACATCTTGGGATTGCAGCGCCGCCACCACTGGCGGCGTGTAGGTGACCGAAACGGTGTTTGAAGCCAGACTGCCGACCGCGCCGGCATTTTGCGCCGCGTTCGCCGGAAGACGGATGGTGACCGCGCCCGGTGTCACCGGCGTCACGGTGAGGCTGTAGCTCGAGCCAGAGCCAGTCAGGTTCGAAACGGAGCCGTTCGACACGATGAAGTCTCCCGCCACGAGTCCGGTGACGGCCTGGCTGAACTGCGCCTGCACGGTGAAGGGGCCCGCCTCAATCGCCGACGCGGCGCTCAGCGTCACCGAGGGAGCCACCACGGCCTGCGCGCCCACCACCTGCACGTTGTCAAAGGTGGCCGTGGCAAGCACGGACGGGGACGAGGAGGTCACCGCAAGGCCGACATACACCGTGCCCGGCAGGCCAGACAGGGTCGCAGTGCCGACGAGTGTCCAAGCACTGCCATTGGCGGAGGCATAGGCGCTGAGGGTGTCTCCGCTGCGCACGAGGCGCGTCCAATTGTTCGGAGCGGCATTCAAAACCGGGCCACCACGGTAGCTCGTCGCCGCGCCGGCTGTCTGACGCCAGACCATGCCAAAGCCATTGGAGGGCGTGGTGAACATCGTTGCGTGGCGCGCGCCTCCGGAGAGCGTCTCACGGATCATCACACCGGTTTTCGCCCACGGATTGGTGTTCGACTGGCTGGTAACCCGAGCGCGGATCTCGCCATCGCCTGTCAGCTGCGTCAGCGCGTATTGGAAACCATCCGCCGCGAAGAAGATGTCACTGCCAGAGCCTTTGACCGTGTAAACGCCGCCGCTGAAGGTCGTGCTGCCTGCGACCAGCGTTTGACCCACATCCTGCCCGACGAGCGAAACAGCCACAGGCGGTGCGTAAGTCACTGAAACCATGTTTGAGGCCAGACTGGCCGTGTTGGCGGCATTTTGAGCCGCAGCGGCCGGAAGACTGGCCGTGACGAGCCCGGAAGTGACGGGCGTGAGTGTGACGCTGTAACTCGTTCCGCTACCGGTGAGGTTGGAAGCGGTGGCGTTGGTCAAAACGAAGTCGCTCGCTGTCAATCCGGTCACCGGCTGGCTGAACTGTGCCTGAATCGTGAAGGGACCGGTCTCGATCGCTGAAGCCGCGCTGAGCGTGACAGTGGGCGCGACCACCGCCTGTGCGCCGATGACCTGCACGTTGTCAAATTCCGCCGCAGTCGTCACATTGGTGTCCGCAGCCGTTGCGGCGAGTCCCACACGCAGCTGCGCAGGCAAACCGGTGAGTGTGACGCTGTTCACGAGCGTCCAAGCACTGCCGTTTGCGGAGGCGTAACCCGTCAGCACATCACCCTGGCGCACGAGGCGCACCCAGTTGTTCGGCACTGCGTTCAAGGCGGGGCCGGCGGAGTAACTTGTGGCCGCGTTTACCACCAGACGTGACACCAGACCGAAGCCGTTGCCTGCGGCCGGCGGCGTGATGAACATCGTGGCATGACGTGATCCGGGGTTGAGAGTCTCACGCACCATGACGCCGGCCTTGGCCCAGGGATTGGTGTTGCCCAGGCTGCGCACGCGGGCGCGGACCTCGCCATCGCCATTTAGGACGACCTGCACGAAGCGGAAACCGTCCTCGGTGAAGTAGATGTCCTGGCCGGAGGCGTTCAGTGTATAAACGCCGGTGCCCGCATCAAAGTTTGTCGATCCAGCGACGAATCCGCTGCCCACATCCTGACTGATGAACGCAGGCGCGTTGTTCGGAGCCGTGAAGGCACGCGTGATCGCGTTGGAGGCGAGATTCGTCACCGCATCGGCATCCTGCGCCATGTTTGCGGCCACGCTGATCGTCACGTTGGCCGTCGGTGTGATGGTGAAGCTGTAATTCGTGCCGGAACCGCTGAATGCTCCAGCCGTGCCACCGACGACGCTGATGTCGCCGAGTGTGAAGCCCGTCACCGCATGACTGAACGTGGCGGTGACGACAAAGGGATCGCTCACATTCGCTGGTGCCGTCGTGGCAAGCTCCACGGTCACTGGCAGCGGCGCTGCGGCGGGCGCGTTGTCGTTCTGCTGTAGAAAAGCGACGAGGTTGTTCAAATCCGTCGCGTTCAAGGTCACGCCTTGATGCGCGGTGACCGCGCCTGCCAGTGTGGCGGCGGAACCATCATGCAAATACGGCGCGGTGGCCCAGACGCCGCGCAGCGTCGGCACATCGAAGCCGGTGAGCGCGCCGTTGAGGCGTTTGCCGCTGGTGGGCTGTTTGATCGTGCCGACATCGCGGAAGACGTTCATCGCGCTGTTCGTGAAGGCCGTGCCACTGTGGCAGGCGGCGCAGTTTTGTTGGCGGAACACACGTTCGCCCGCGATGGCCGATGAGGTGGCTGTTCCGTCGTTGTTGCGATGCGGACTGTTCGACTCGGTGCTCAGAGAAGCCATGTAGGCCGCTAGCGCGTCGAGATCGGCGCTCACACCGGCTTTGGCATCGCCGAGCGGTTGATTGCGCGTGCCGGTGTTGAACTGCGTGTTGCTCATGAGGCCGGTGCCGCTGGCAAAGGCGCGAATCTGGCCCTCGAAGTCGTGAAACTCGTCAAAATTGCCCGTCCAGTGCAGCGCGCCGTGATTGCCATGTCCGCGGAGGGTGATCGTGTTGCGCAACCCTTCGCCCACGCCGGTGAAATCCCAGGTGCGGCCGTCATGACCGCCGTCATTGTGGCAGGCGGCGCAGGCGATGTACTCTTGCAAAGCCAGACGCACATCAAGAGCATCATAAAAGAGCTGTTTGCCCTTCAGCACGGTGGCGCTGAGCTTTTCGGTGTTGATGGCATTGACCACAGCAAGCGTGACCGGCGTGCCGCTGCCGCCTTGCATGAGGCTGCTGATGTCATGCACGCTGACTGTGCGGGCCATGAAGTTATGCACGAACAAGGTGCGCCCGTCCGGTGACAGCGCGAGACCCTGCGGCGCGAGTCCGGCATCGAAGCGTGTGATGAGTTCCTTGCTCCAGGCATCCACCACAGCGACGGCACGGCTGCTTTCCAGTGCGACGAAGACATACACGCCCCAAGGGTCAAAAATGGCCGCGCTGGGCATGCCCGCGTTGTCGAAATCGACGCGCCCGGCGTAATCCTCGGCCTGCGTGGTCAGATTGATGCGGCTGGCGATGGCGCGTAGCGTCTGATCGTGATTGAGGCCGACGCCGTCGCGCAGAGTGCCGCGCTTGATGTTGTCCTGCTTCGAGGGCACCCAGGCGGAGAGACCGTCTGGCGAGATCGCTGTGGCGCCAAGGTAGTTCGGCAGACCGCGTGCGGAGGTGGGTGAGTCAGCCTTTTCGCTGTGTTGCAGCAGGATGGTGCGCTCCAGCGTGAGCGTGGAGGCGGTGACCACCAGCACCTCGCCACCACGACCGGTGGTCACGGGAGCCGCAGTGTTTTCACCGGGCAGCGGTGGCGTGATGAAGCGGCTGACATAGACCCGTGCTCCATCCGCGCTCACAGACACATGACGCGCGTTGGCACCGGCATTGAGGCTGCTTATTTGCGCTCCAGTGGCCGGATTGAGCTTCAACAACTGCCCGCTGCCCTCCAGCGCGACATAGGCGGCGGTGCCGTCCGGATCGAAGGCGATGCCAAACGGGCGCGAGCCACGCGGTAGCGTGAGGGTGGCGGCCACGGCATATGTGGTGCCGTTCAACATCGAAATCGTGGCGCTTTCGGCATTCGTCACCCACACACGACCATCCGGCGCAAGAGCGAGACCGCGCGGTGCGATGCCGACGCTGGTCTCAGCGAGCTTCGCACGTGTCACGGCATCGAGAACGGTCACGCTATCAGTGTCCGGATTGACGAGCCAGACGCGGTCGTTGCCGGTGACGCGATCTTCCAGGATGATGCTGGACGAAACGGCCGGCTTTTTCGCGGTGAGGGGCGCATGCACAGCTTGGAAGAAGGTGCCCGTCACCGTTGTGCCCGTATCATCGGTGGCCGTGACGACCACGGTGTAGCGTCCCGGATTCGCGAATGTGTGGTTGATGCTGGCGCTGCTGCTGAAGGCGGTTTCGGGCGTGCCATCGCCGAAGTTCCATTTGAAACGCGGATTCGCACCACCCGTGCTGCTTGCGGTGAAGGTTTTGGCTGCGCCGGAGGCATTTGGCAGGGACAGCGGTGGCTGCACGACGAGGCTGGCATTGATTGTCCACGTGAACGACACGCTGACTGGCGTGGTGTTGCCATCGCTAACGCTCACTGTGACCGGGAAACTGCCCGCGGCGGTCGGTGTGCCACCGATAAGGCCGGTGCTGGTGTTGATCGTCAAACCTGTCGGCAAACCGGTGGCGCTGAAGGCGAGTGTGTCCTGGTTCAAATCGCTGGCCTGGATGCTGAGCGACACGGCTTGATTGATGACGCTGCTGCGGGCGCCGGGATTTGTCACCACGGGCGGTGTGGGCGGGGCGAAGGCGTTGAGATTGAAATCCCAGGCGAGCACCTCGTGCGTGTTCGTGGCGCCGCCCGTCGCGCCGGTGAAGCCGATCCAGGCGCTGGGGCCGGTGAGGTCCGCGAGCTTGAGCGCGGTTTGCGTGAGCACAGGCGATGCAGGCTTCGTGGTGCTGACGCCTTCCACGAGATACACACGCAGCGTGTCCGCCGGGCCATCGTAATCGACCCAGAGCGTGTGGCTTGCGCCGTTTTCGAGATCGAACGCGGCGTTGGCGGTGCTGAGATGCGGGGAGACGACGCCGTTGCTCAACACGCCGATGTGATTCGCGTTCGGGTCCGTTCCGCCTACATAGGTGTCCAACTCGATGGCCAGGCTGTTGGTGATGCCTTCATAAGCCAAACCGCCACCAGCAGCTCCCAGGGCCGTCGCAGCGTTGCCTTGCAGCACGAAGGTCATGCCGTCTGCTCCATCGGCCGTGCCATTCATGCGAAACACGAAGCGGCTGCTGAAGGATGTGCCTTCGGAAACCGGCACCGGATTGCTCAGGAAGGCGGATCCGCCTTGAGCGGCGGTATTGGGAGTCAGACGCAGCACTCCACCGGTCACAGCCGCATTGCCATTGAGCTGAAAGCCGGTGCCCGAGGTGAAGCTGGCGAATTGTTGGTTCAGATTCGGCGGCGTGATGGTCCACTCGAAGGTGGTGCTCGCGCTGGTGATGCCATCCGTGACGGTGACACGCGCGGTGCTGAAGGTTCCTGCGCTGCTCGGTGAGCCGCTGATGACGCCGGTGCTGGCATTGATCGAGAGACCGGTGGGCAGTCCGGTCGCGCTGTAAGTCACGCTGCCGCCGGCAGGAGCCGTGCCGTAAATTGCGAGCGTCGTCGGCGCGTTCAGCGCGCTGACCTGGGCGCCTGGATTGACGACAGAAACGGATGTCGTCGGATCGACCTGGATGACCTTCGCCACCGAGTAAGCGCCGTTCGCGCCGATGCCAAAGAGCATCCAGTAGCCGGGAGTCATCACGCTAAGGTTCGCATGACCCGCGACGGCATAGATGCCGGGCGAAGTCTCCGTGAACGGCAGGCTCAGGTAGCGCAGATCGGTGTTCACCGAGTGCGTCTGCGAGGACATCTTGATGAAACTGAACTTCGTGATGCCCGGTGTGGCCTGCACGGCAAAAGTGGTGCCCACGCCGATGTAAGCCGGTGCCTGCGTGATGACCGGACGTGTGGCGAGGCTGCCATCGGCATTGTAAAGCATCGGCGGTGTGAAGATCTGCGCGTCGCGATGATCGGCGCTGTTGCCTGAAAGGCCGCCGCCACCTGACCACACGCGCCCATCCGGCAGCAGCAACGCCAGCGAGTGGTAATTGCGCGGCACATCCATCGGCGCGAGCTGGCGCCATTGGCGTGTGGTCGGATTCCAGATTTCCGGCGTGAGGACAGAGCCCGTGTCGTTGAACTTCAAGCCTGAGGTATTGCCGCCGATCACCAACACCTCGCCATTGGGTAGAATGACCGAATTCGCAAACTGACGCGCAAAGCTCATGGACGGGGCGCTTTGCACCACGGGAGTGCCTGTGCGGATGTCGATGGTGAACGCGTTGCTTGCGCTGGTGCCGGTGGAGCCGTCATTGGGATTGCTGTTCGTATTCGTCGAACCGCCCGCCACGAGGATGCGACCGTCGTCATACAGGGCAAAGCAGCCTTCCTTCGGATACAGCGTGCCAGGGACGTTCACGCCGCTGTAGGTCAGGCTGCCGTTTCCAGTGGCCGTGACCCAGTTCATCTGCCGCGTCGGACCACCGTGAAACAGGCGTCCATCGGGAGCCACGACCACCAGCGGGTGCCAGCGCGTGACGTAGCCCGGCTGCTCGACCACCGTGGCCCAGTTGATGCCCGTAAGGCGCGACCAGCCGCTGGCGGAGGTCCAGCGCTCGGCGGTGTTTGTGCCACCATCACCGGTCACGGTGAAGACACTGCCATCGGTCAAGGCCACGCTGGTATTGTACCAGCGGCCGTCATTCATGTTTGGCACCGCCGTCCATTGGCTGGTGCGCCAGTCGAAGATGCTGCTCAGCCGCGTCGTGTTGCGCCCACCGTTGATCATGACCCGTCCGTCCGGAAGCATGGCCGTGCCGCCGCAGAACATGTCATGCCGCGTGTTGTTGATCTCCGTGAACACACCCGTCGCCGGATTCCAGACTGCGGCATACGTAAACTCAGCCCCCACCGGAAAGGTCGTGCGCTGGTTGGAGGAAAACGTCAGCAGGCGCCCGTCCGGCAGCGTCGCCGCCGTCACCGGGATGTGTGGGGTCCAGGCGATGATGTTTCCCCATTCTCCGAGGGAAATCCGCGCCGTGGCCGTCGTCGCTGAAGGTGCCATGACCCTGAAGGCCGGTGCCAGAACCTGAGCTTCCGCCGCAAGCTGGTCCGACAACCCGTGATCATCCTCCCCGGCATTTGCCGTTCCACCTGAAAGACTGACGACGAGAGCGAGAGCGGCCACGCCTGATCGAATCATCCCATGAACGGTCGGTTCGAAACCGTAGTGGGTATTACTTGGAATTTTCACAACAGTGAGACTCATCAGGTTGGATGTTTATGGCAATCAAGGGCCGCTCAACCTCCATTGTGTAAGGTTTTTCTAATGATGGCTTCCTTCGGCTGAAGGAAACCCTGCCGGATTTTCGAAAATTTTGTCCGTCCTCTCCCCCGGCCCACTTGCCATCCAGAGCATCCTCATCCACTAAAAGCCCCCTTTTCCACCCCGCACATGTCCCGCTCTTTCAACCTCGCAGTCCTCCCCGGCGACGGCATCGGCCCTGAAGTCATGGCCGAGGCGCTTCGCGTCCTCGACACCGTCGCCAGCCGTTCCGGCCTCACGTTCCACTACCACCACGAACTCGTCGGTGGTGCCGCCATCGACGCCGTGGGTAAGGCGCTGCCGGAGAAGACCGTCCAAACCTGCGAGCGGGCCGATGCCATCCTCTTTGGCAGTGTCGGCGGTCCGAAATGGGAAAAGCTCCCGCCGAACGAACAACCCGAGCGCGGCGCTTTGCTGCCCATCCGCAAGCACTTCGGCCTCTTCGCCAATCTGCGCCCCGGCATCTGCTATCCGGCGCTCACGTCTTCGTCGCCGATCCGCCCGGATCTCGTCGAGGGCGGCTTTGATGTGCTCTGCGTGCGTGAATTGACCGGCGGCATGTACTTCGGCCAGCCGAAGAGCCGCACCACGCTGCCCGATGGCGACATCGAGGTCATCGACACCATGGTTTACAAGAAGAGCGAGATCGTGCGCATCGCCCACGTCGCCTTCAAGGCCGCGCAGCTCCGCCGCAAGCATGTGACGAGCGTGGACAAGGCCAACGTGCTCACCAACTCCGTCCTCTGGCGCGAAACGATGGTCGAAGTCGCCAAGGAATACCCGGATGTGACCCTCGCGCACCTCTACGTGGACAACGCCGCCATGCAGCTCATCAAAGCGCCGCGCAGCTTCGACGTGCTCGTCACCGAAAACCTCTTCGGCGACATCCTCAGCGATGAAATGGCCATGATCGCCGGCTCACTCGGCATGCTCGCCAGCGCCAGCCTCGGCAAACCGAAGGGCGACGGCCTCTACTTCGGCCTCTTCGAGCCCAGCGGCGGCACCGCACCCGACATCGCCGGCATGGGCATCGCCAATCCCATCGCGCAGATCCTCTCCGCCGCCCTCCTGCTCCGCTTCGCCCTCGGCCTCGAAAAAGAAGCTGTGGAGATCGAATCCGCCGTCAAAAAAGTCATCGACGCCGGCCTCCGCACCGGAGACATCTTCAGCAACGCCCCCGGCACCAAGAAGGTGAACACCAAGGAGATCGGCGATGCGATCATCGCGGCGCTCTGAAGACCAATCGGCAACTCGATGTGAATGCGAACTCCTCAACGAAACCTCGTTTCGCTGAGGAGTTCGAGCAAATGGCACTGCCCTTAACCGACAGCGAGCGCAAAGCATCCAGGAGGCAGCTTGCTCAACTCCATCCTGGGAATCGCTTTCGGCTGATGTTTGGACAGCTCTTGCTGCCTCAAGACGGACACAGCGATCTGACCAGCAGGTCAGTTAAAGCCCCACATCTGCTGTTTTAAGAGTGCTCGTAAGTTGTTTGGCTAGAGCCGCTGCTTTTTGAGGGTGGCGCTTGAGCACATCCTGAAGAGCGCCAATCGCAGACTGGATGTCGGCGTTGACCAGCTTCGGGTCGCTCTTCAAAGCCGACAGAACATCACCCACATCACGAATGGTAATCTCCCACTTTGAAATCTCATCGGCGTTACCGAGCACCTCCATTCCTATTGCCCCAATATGAAGCGTGCAGGCATCGTTCGCTTCACGCCCCTGAGCTTCCAACATCGCGGACAGCTTCTTGAGCTTAAAGAAATCATTGAGTTGATCGTTTGTGAGTGCCGCCGTTAAAAAATCTTCGTGCCGTTTCTTCGCCCGCTCGATGGCCTCATAGTTGGGAGCCTTCAAATCCAAATCATTTGAAGCTTTCAATGAATCGAATTTGTACTGCGCAAGAGCTTCGGCGACCTTGGCGACGGTTTGAGCATCCCAATCGTCCTGAGCACACAACGGAAGCAGATCCAAGCTCATCTTTAAAACATGCTGGGTTCTATAAAGCTCGACCACCCAAGGGTCGATCTTGGTTTCCGCCGCATACGCTCCTCCAAAACACTGAGCCATGAAGATCAGGGCTTTGATGCACCAAGACAGCTTACTTGCAGACAAGTTCATAAAATCTTAACGTGGTAAGTGAAGCCAAGATTACGGATTCACTACATTCACCGGCCCTCCACCAAAAATGTTCATATACGATGGCGAGGCCGCTGAATTCTATTCGCGTCCGCCAAACCAGTCTCGCATGCGCTTTCGTAGTGGCTGCTTCTCGATGGAGATGAGAGTATGCCCGTGCAACTGGACAGGAAGCATGTAGAATCCGTCTTGAGCCTGCCGTTCACCGATCCAGACACGTTTTGGAAACTGCCATGAAAACTGCCCAAGCCGTCTGCAACTACGCCCTTCTGCAATTCCTGCCCTACCCGGTCACCGGAGAGTTTGTGAATGTGGGCGTGCTCGTGGCATGCCAGGATCCTTGCCTGCTGGAGTTCGCAGGCGAGGTCGAAATGCCGGAACGCGTGAAAGCCATGTTTCCCCGGCAGGAAGAACACGCCTATTCCTCGGCCATGCAGGCATTCGTCCAAGAGATGAAGCGCGTTCAAGGCATGGCCAGCGGACCAAAGTCCTGCACTTTGGCGTTTAACGAGAGTGTGCGTCGGCGGGAGTCCTTGTTCCGCTTTGGCGAGGTTCGCACGATCCTTTCAGATGATCCTTCGCATCTCGCCGCCGAATTGTTGACACGTTTTGCCCGCCCTGAGGCAGCGAGACGGCGTGAACCCTCGATCCTGGCGGCGTGAAAAGCAGCGGCACGGGTTGCAGTGTCGGCAAGGCGGTAGAGTGGTGGATGCTTGGAGTAATGGGTACGTGGATGAATCGTCCTCGCCCTCGATCCATCGCCATCTCAGCCCACGCAAGTCACCCAGCTCTCCAGCCACTCCGCCACCGCGAAGCAAAATATACCTCGCGTCACCATGATTTGTGATTTCCCGCAGATTCAAGGAGGCCCGCAGATTTCTTTTTTCAGTCAATCAGTGGGCTTCCCTGAATCTGTGGGAGGAAACCAAATTCACAAAAGGTGATGACGTTCAGTATAACTCCCGTGAATGAAATCGAGCCAGCCCAGCAAAACTTCGACCTTCACGCCAGCGCGGCCTTCGGCGCAGGAGAACGCGCAGCTTGCTCTACCCTTAACCGACAGCGAGCGCAAGGCATCCAGGAGGCAGCTCGATCAGCTCCATCCCGGGAATCGCTTTCGGCTGATGTTTGGGCAGCCCTTGTTGCGCCAGGAGCTTCAGGCCGATGACGATGCCGACCTTTGATGGTTGCCTGTCACAGATTCACCACATTCACCGGCGTCCCCGCCAGGAACGCCTTCAAGTTCGCGGCGGTGATGTCGATGAGGCGGGCGCGTGATTCGCGGCTGGCCCAGGCGACGTGCGGGGTGATGAGGCAGTTTTTTGCGCCGATGAGCGGATTGCCGTCCTTCGGCGGTTCGACGGAGAGCACGTCGAGTCCGGCTCCGGCGATGCGGCCTTCGTTGAGTGCTTTCGCCAAGGCGGCCTCGTCCACGAGCGGTCCGCGGCCGGTGTTGATCAGGAAGGCCTCGCGTTTCATCAAACCGAGCGTGCGCTCGCCGATGAGATGCTTCGTGGCATCCGTCAGCGGGCAGTGCAGGCTGATCACGTCCGACTGGCGGAAAATGTCGTCGATCTCGGCGGCTTCGACGCCTGCGGGCGGCGCTTCCTTCCAGGTGCGCTTCGAGGCGAGCACCTTCATGCCGAAGGCCACGCCGATGCGTGCCACAGCGCTGCCGATCTCGCCATAACCGATGATGCCCAGCGTGCGGCCCGCCAGCTCGATGATCGGATGATCCCAGTAGCAGAAATCGGGACACTTCGTCCAGCCGCCCTGCTCCACGCTTTTGGCCGCGTGGCCGACATGATTCGTCAGCTCCAGCATCAGCGCGATCACATGCTGCGCGACGGCAGGAGTGCTGTAACCCGGCACATTCGTCACCACGATGCCGCGTTCCTTGGCCGCCACGACATCCACGATGTTGAATCCCGTCGCCGTGACACCGATGTATTTCAAATCTGGCAGCGCGGCGATGATTTCACGCGTCAGCGGCGACTTGTTGGTGATCACAATCTCCGCTCCGGCACAGCGGGCCACGGTTTGATCCAACGGCGTGCGCGGATGGACTTCGCAAGGAGCGATGGCTTCGAGCGGCTGCCAGGAAAGGTCGCCAGGGTTTGCGGTATGGGCGTCGAGAAGAACGATTTTCATGTGAGGACGACACCGTTAGCCGAAAATGAAAAAAAGCGTGAGAAAATCTCATCCTCTGGCGATAATGCTGCCGCCATGCGCCCAACCTTGATCTCCCTCCTCTCTTTCGTCTGCCTGTTTGCCTCCAGTGTCCTCGCCGAGGACGTGAAACCACTCAAAGTGCTCATGGTCTGCGGCGGCTGCTGCCACGACTACGAAAACCAAAAGATGATCCTCAGCGAGGGCCTCAGCGCACGGGCGAATGTCGAGTTCACCATCGTGCATGAGGAGGCGCGGGTGAAGGATGACCGCACGCACCAGATCAGCATCTACAAACAGCCCGGCTGGGCCAAGGGCTACGACGTGGTGCTGCACAACGAGTGCTTTGGCGCGGTGACGGATGTGGCTTTCGTCGAAGGCATCGCCAAGGCGCACTTCGAAGGTGTGCCAGCGGTGATGCTGCACTGCTCCACGCACAGCTATCGTGCCGCGAAGACCGATGAGTGGCGCAAATGCCTGGGCCAGACCTCGATGAGCCACGAAAAGAACCGCGATCTGAAGGTGCGCAACGTCGCCGAGGATCATCCGATCATGAAAGGCTTCCCGAAGGAGTGGCTGGACCCGAAGGACGAGCTCTACAAGAACGAGAAGCTGTGGGAGAACTTCAAGCCGCTGGCCACCGCCTACGGTGAGGACACGAAAAAGGATCACCACGTCATCTGGACGAACCACTATGGCCAGGGCCGTGTGTTCGGCACCACGCTGGGACACGGCAATCACACCATGCAGGATCCGGTTTACCTCGATCTCGTCACACGCGGCCTGCTTTGGGCCTGCGGCAAGCTGGACGAGAACGGCAAACCGCTGCCAGGCTACGAGGCGAAGCAGAAATGAGCCACAGTTTGCTCATCGCTCACTGGAGCGGCGGGAGTTCGGACAGCTCGCTTCCATCATCAGGATCTCGAGGCACGTCGCGGCGGTATTTCTTCGGATTGAAGACCTCGCTGTGTGCGTGCTTGTAGCCAGCGGGGTCGAGGGTCTGCCAGAGCCGGTGGCGGCTTTCAGTGGTGCAGGCTGCGAGGGACAGAATCGAGATAACGGCGAGGGGGAAAAACCGCATGGCAGGTTGTGTGACGGTGTGGGTCATTTTTGTCCGTAGTACGCGCCCGGGCCGTGTTTGCGCAGGTGATGTTTTTCAAGGATGTGAGCGGGAATCGCCGTCATGGCTGGATTGAGCGAAAACGAGCCCAGCGCCATTTGCGCGCACATTTCGAGCGCGATGCTGTTGTGGAGGGAATCCATCGCGTTTTTGCCGAAGGTGAAGGGCGCGTGGTGTAGTTGCAGCACAGCAGGCATTTCCAGCGGATCGAGTTTCAGCTCCCGCAGGCGCTCCACGATGGCGACGCCGGTGAAGTGCTCGTAGTCCTGCGCCACCTCGTCGGCCGTGAGGGCGCGGACAATGGGGACAGTGCCGTGAAAATGATCCGCGTGCGTGGTGCCGAAGCAGGGCAGCTCGCGTCCGGCCTGGGCGAACGTGGTGGCATGCAGGCTGTGCGTGTGGGTGATGCCGCCGATGTTCGGAAACTCGCGATACAGCACCAGATGCGTCTTGGTGTCCGAGGAGGGCCGCAGCTTGCCTTCGACGACTCTTCCTTCGAGATCGAGCACCACGATGTCGGACGGCTGGAGCACGGAATAATCGACGCCGCTCGGTTTGATGGCCCACAGGCCGGATTCGCGGTCGATGCCGCTCACATTGCCCCAGGTCAGGCGGACGAGACCGCTGGGTTCGAGGGCACGGTTGGCGGCGCAGACTTGTTCGCGGAGGTCTGGGAGTGTCATTTCTGCGACAAAAGACGGATTCGGCGTCAAATCCAGCAACATAACGAAGGCTGCGCGGCGTTTAACCTTGGAGCCTTGAGAGTTGACGGGGCAATGCGCCCCGTTGACCAGTACTTCACTCTTTCACATGCCCGCCTCAGCCACTCTCCCCGCCGTTCCTGATCAGGAAGCCATCGTCAAAGCCTCCGCCTGGGTGGCTCCCCTCCGAACCGAAATCTCCCGTGTGCTCGTGGGTCAGACCGCGCTGGTGGACCGCCTGCTCGTTGCTCTGCTGACGAACGGCCACGTGTTGCTCGAAGGCGTGCCCGGCATCGCGAAAACGCTGGCCGTGCGCACGCTGGCGGGCACGCTGCGCGCCAAGTTCCAGCGCATCCAGTTCACGCCGGACCTGCTGCCGGCCGACGTCATCGGCACGATGGTGTATCATCCCAAGGACGGCACCTTCACTCCGCGTCTCGGTCCCGTGTTCGCGAATCTCGTTCTGGCGGATGAAATCAACCGCGCTCCGGCCAAGGTTCAGAGCGCCCTGCTGGAGGCGATGCAGGAACGCCAGGTGACCATCGGCGAGGCCACCCACAAGCTGCCGGATCCCTTCATGGTGCTGGCCACGCAGAACCCCATCGACCAGGAGGGCACCTACACGCTGCCAGAAGCGCAGCTTGACCGCTTTTTGCTCAAAGTGCGCGTCACCTACCCGACTCCGGCCGAGGAACGCAAGGTGCTCGATGCCATGGCCACCTCCGCGCCAAAGCTCGACGTGAACCAGATCACCGACGTGGCCACCATCAGCGCCAGCCGCGCGGTGGTGAACGATTTGTTCATGGACGAGAAGATTCGTGACTACATCGTCGCCATCATCAATGCCACGCGTCATCCCGAGACGCTTGCTCCGCACCTGAAGCTCCTCATTCGCTGCGGTGCCTCGCCACGTGGCACGATCAATCTGGCTCTGGCGGCCAAGGCCCTGGCCTTCCTCAGCGGCCGCAACTACGTCGTGCCGCAAGACATCAAGGATCTCGCGCCTGACATCCTGCGCCACCGCATCCTGCTTTCCTACGAGGCGGAGGCCGAGGGTGTGACCAGCGAGGATGTGGTCAAGGCGCTGCTCGACAAATTGCCGGTTCCTTAAACGTCATCCACCGTGAACCGGGACACCGTGCAGAACGACAACGACGCCCGCCTTACGCGCATTCTGAAGCGTGTGCGGCGCATCGAGCTGCTGACGCGTGGCATGGTGAAGGAGATGCTCGGTGGCCAGTATCATTCGCGCTTCAAAGGGCAGGGGATCGAGTTCGATGACTTCCGCGAGTACCAGCCAGGCGACGACGTGCGTTTCATCGACTGGAACGTCACCGCGCGCATGAACGACCCGTTTGTGCGGAAATACGTCGAGGAACGTGAGCTGACCGTGATGCTCTGCGTCGATGTGAGCGGCTCAGGCGACTACGGCAGCCAGGAGGACTCAAAACGCGAGCGCGCGGCCGAGATCGCGGCTGTTTTCGCCTTCAGTGCCGTGCAAAACCAGGACAAGGTGGGCCTGACGTTGTTTTCCAACGGCATCGAGCAGTACCTGCCCGCTCGCAAAGGCGCTCCGCACGCGCTGCGCATCCTGCGGGACATTTTGAACAACGAGCCGAAGCAGCAGGGCACGGACATCAAGCCCGCGCTCGATCTCGCGCTCGAACGCATCGCACACCGGGCGCTGGTGATCGTGGTGTCGGACTTCATCACGCCGGACAGCGCGTGGGAGAAGAGCCTGCGTGCCGTCGCGGCGAAGCATGACGTGGTCGCGGCGCAGATCGTGGATCCGCGGGAGCTGGCGCTGCCGGACGCGGGACGAGTGTGTCTCGAAGATCCGGAGACAGGCGAGCAATTCCTCGTGAACACCTCAAGCCCCACCGTGCGCGAGGAGTATGAACGCCGCATGACGCAGCGTCAGAACGCGCTGGTGCAACTGCTGCGTCGCAGTGGCGTGGAGCGCATCGCTGTGCGCACCGACGAAGATTATGTGCCCGCCTTGAAGGCGTATTTCCGCTCACGCAAAAGGAGGCGGCGCGGATGAAAACGGCGCTTTTCATCACCAGCGTGTTGCTGGCGCAGTTTCCCGGCGCACCACCGCTGCCACATCCAGAACTGCCTGCGCCCGGCACCGTGGAATTGCCGCTGCCGTGGTGGATTCCGTGGGCCATCGGACTGGCTCTGCTGCTTTTGATTGGGTTGATCGTCTGGCTGCTGGTCCGGCCGAAGCCGGAGCCCGTGACACCGCCGCGCCAGCCGTGGAGCGCGGCCTTTCGTGCGCTGAACGACCTGAAAACGCGTCTCTCCGCCATTCCGCCGCAGGACATGAGCCATCGTGTCTCCCAGGTGCTGCGGCGTTACTTGTTGGAGCGCTACGCCGTGCCGGCACCGGCGCGCACCACGAGTGAAATCTTTGAGGGCACTCAGGAGCGCCTGCCGGGTGTGCCGATCCCGCGTGCGCAGGGTCTTTGGCGGGAGCGCTTCGAGCCCGTGGCTCGTCTTTGCGATGACATTTCCTTCATGCCCGCCCCACACACGCCGCAAGAGTCGGCGGCGTTGATCGATCAGGCCCTCGCACGTTTGCAGGAGGAGAAGCCATGACCATCCCCGGCATCCCGAATTTTCAGATTCTTCACCCGCTGTGGCTCCTGCTGCTGCCGCTGGTGCCGCTGCTGGCTATCCTGCGCGGCGCGCGCCGTAAACGTCCCGCGATCAAATTCCCCACAACGTCCCTTTTGCGCGACCTGGGCCGTCCGGCGCGTAGCGGGGCGGGCGGTTTCGTCTTCGGTCTCGTGCTGACCAGCCTGTTCTTCGGCATCGTCGCGCTTTCGCGTCCGCAGAAGGTGCTGTCGTATGATGAGGAGAAGGCGGAGGGCATCTCCATCATGCTGACGGTGGACGTATCGCTCTCGATGTTGATTGAGGACTTCTACATTGGCGGCCAGCCGGTGAACCGCCTCACCGCCGCGAAGCGCGTGATGACGGACTTCATCAAGGGCCGCAAAAGCGATCGCATCGGCATCGTTGCCTTCGCCGGCGAGACTTACCTGCCTTGCCCGCTCACACTCGATCGCGACTGGCTCATCAACAACCTCGACCGCGTGCAGACGCAGCGCGTGGGTGATGGCACCGCGATCGGTTCCGGCATCGCATCCGCCTCAAACCGCATGCGGCGGGAGAAAACACCCAGCAAGGTCATCGTACTGCTAACCGACGGTGCGAACAACTCCGGCCGTCTCAGCCCGCAGGACGCCGCGAAGCTCGCCGCGACACTTGGGATCAAGGTCTACACCATCGCCATCGGCACGCCGGGCATTCACAGCATCCCGGATCCGAAACGCGGCACCTTCACGCCGGTGGGGCAGCAGTTGTTCGATGAAAAGACGCTCAAGGAGGTCGCGGACATCGGCAGCGGACAGTTTTACATGGCGCAGAACCTCAGCTCGCTCAGCGATGTGTTCGGCACCATCGACAAGCTCGAAAAAACGAAGATCGAGCGCCGCAAGATCACCGAGACGCAGGAGTTGTTTCCGTGGCCGCTCGCCGTTTCCGCGCTCGCGCTGTTCCTGGCCCTGCTGCTCTCGCTCACCGTCCTGCATTCGGCCCCCGAACCGGCCGCCACCTGATTTTCATGACTTTTGCCCACGAACATCTGCTCTGGTTTCTGCTCGTCATTCCCGCGCTGGTGGGAATGAAGCTGTGGGTGGACTCGCATGGCTCGTTCGCGGAAAAAATGTTCACCGCGGCCCGCCTGAGGCCCGCGCTCGTCATCGGCCGCTCGGTGTGGCGTTCGTGGCTCGTGTATGCGCTTTACGCGCTCGCCATGGCCTGCATCATCCTTGCCGTCGCGCAGCCGCGCTGGGGAGAGGAGAAGCTCGAGATTCCGGACAAGGGTCGCAACGTGTTCATCGCCATCGATACCTCGCGTTCGATGCTTGCGCGCGATGTGCAGCCGGACCGCCTCACGCGTGCCAGGCTTGCTGCGCACGATCTGGTGATCGAACTCGGCGGTGAGCGCGTCGGCCTGCTCGCCTTCGCGGGCCGCGCTTACCTTCAGGCACCGCTCACGACCGATCACGATGCCATCATCGAGTCCTTGCTGGCCTTTGACCACACGATCATCGAGTGGGGCGGCAGCAACATGGGCGATCTGCTCGATGTCACGCTGCGGGCGATCAAAAACCTTCCGAAGAGCAACTACGCGCTCGTCATTTTCAGCGATGGCGGCGATGCGGACCAGAATCTCGTGCCTTATATCCAACGTCTCACCGCGGCGGGCGTCATCGTCGTCACCGTCGGCATCGGCACGGAGGGAGGAACGCTGATTCCGAATCCCGAAATGGATGGGGAGTATGTCCGCGACGAGAACAACAACGTGGTGCGTTCCCGCCTCGAAAGCGGCGTGCTACAGCAGCTCGCTACGGCCACCGGCGGCCGCTTTCTGAGGCTCGGCACGCAGCCGCTCCACCGCTCCGCCATCCAGCCCGTGCTCGACCGTCTGAGCGAGCAGCAGTCCGCCAACCGCCAGACCTCGCGGCCGATTGAGCGCTTTGCCTGGCCGCTGGGTCTGGGTATAATCTTTCTTATGCTCGCCTGGATCATCAGCGCTCTTCCGCGCCCCTCCCCTCGCCCCGTGGTGTTCGCGCTCGCGGTCTTTGCCTTCACGCCCGCACCCTCCGCGCAGGCGGCGGGTTTTCACGAGATGCTGGCCTCCATCTTCCAGCCGAAAGAGCAGACACCTGAAAATGCTCGCGAGGCTTTGGACGGGCAGGACTACAAGCGCGCCCGCGAACTTTATGAAAAACTGCTGGAGGACGGCGGCTACAGCACCACCGCACGCGAGGAGATGCTCTACGGTCTCGCAAGCGCCGAGCACGCGCTCACCAACTACGACGGGAGCGTGAAGAATTTCAGCGAGGTGCTCCACACACAGAACAAGTCATTGCGCGCACGCGCTCACCGCGGCATCGGGCACACGCTTTACGACCAGGGTGCCCGCGGCCTGCAGCAGCAGCCGAAGATCACCATCCAGCGCTGGACGGACGCGCTTCGTCATCTCGACGCAGCGGTTGAGATTGACCCCGAAAACAAGGAATTGCGCGAAAACCGCGATCATGTGGCCAAAATGCTCGACGAGCTGCGCAAGGTCATGGAGCAGATGGAGCAACAGCAGCAGGGCAATCAGGGAAACAAAGGCCAGAAAGGGCAAAAAGGTCAAAAAGGCGAGCAGGGCGAGGGCCAGGACGGTGAGGAGGGCGAACAGGAAGGCGCTGGCAACGAAGGCAGCGAACCCGGTGGCCAGGAAAAGAAGGAACAGGATGGCAAAGGCGAGAAAAAGGAGGCTGACGACGGCATCGGCGGCAAAGACGCCAAGGAACTCCCCGAAGGCCGCATCCAGGCAGCCGGAGGTGACAAAGAAGGCGAAAAAGAAGGCCAGCAGGGCAAGCCCGGCCCCACACCCGGCTCCGGTGAAGGCGAGGAGAAAAAGCAAACTGCCAAAGGCAAGCTTCCCACGGACCAGCGCAATCCGCGCACCGGCTACACGCCGGGTGAGGCCGAGGGGATCATCCGCCAGTACATGGACGAGATCACCGCGCCGCTCACCAACCGCTACCACACGCCGCCGGTGAACAAAAAGGACTGGTGACGCCGCGTTCGCGGCCAAGACGAATGACGAAACCAGAATGACGAATGAAATCCCAAGCCCGAATGATTCAAAGCTCCCGACAGAAAGCTGAAACGCTACGGCCGTTTGCCAGCAAATGTTCTCCGGGCATTCGTCATTCGTCATTCGGATTTCGTCATTTCGCCGCCATTCTGTTTTGCGCTTTGCTGCCTGCCACTGCCTCGGCGGCGACCGTGCGCGCTTACATCCAGCCGGATCGCGCGCACACTGGACAGGTGGTGACCTACGTCATCACCGTGCAGAACGGCACCGTGCAGAGCCTGCCGCAACTGCGGCTGCCGGCGCAGGTCGGGATGAACTCCGGCGTCTCCACCTCGCAGAATATCGAGGTGCGCGGCAACCAGCGCGTGTTCTCCACTCAGCTCGCGTGGGGCGTGGCGGGCACGGAGCCGGGTGAATTTGTCATTCCGCCGCAGGAAGTGCTCGTGAACGGGGAGGTGCTCAAAACCAACGAGGTTCGCCTCACGGTCACCGAGGCGCCCACGCCGGACACACCTCCAGGCGCGGCGGATGATGCCAATTTGCCTCTGTTTCAGATCGAGGTCGGCAAAACGGAGGTCTATCAAGGCGAGGTCGTGCCGATAAGTGCCACGCTCTTCGTGCCGCGCAGCGTCATGTTGCGTCGCGTTGGCCTCATCGACGTGAGCAAGAGCGACTTCGCCATCGCACGCTTCCCGCAGCAGGCGGATCAGACACAGACCTCGATCAACGGCATCGATTACATCGCCGTCACCTACCGCAGCACGCTGTCCGCGCTGCATGCGGGGGATTTGAAGGTGGGTCCCGCCACCTGCGAGCTTTTGTTCGAGGTGTACAACGAGAATGACCAGAGCCAGATGCGCCGCGGGCTGCCCTTCGGCCTCATATTGCGGGACGCCGAGACGCGCAAGCAGGTGGTCAAAAGCCAGGAGGTGAAGATGAAGGTGCTGCCGCTCCCTGCCGGAGGGAAACCGGCTCATTTCTCGGGCGCGGTGGGTGATTTCACTCTCAGCGCCACTGCCTCGCCGAATGAACTCGCCGTGGGCGATCCGCTGGCCGTGGACATCACCATCGACGGCGTCGGAAATTTCGACGCGCTCAATCCGCCCGCCTTGATGCCGCCAGACGGCTGGAAGGCCTACCCCCCGCGCCGCTACAACGTCGATGGCCCCGTCGATCCGAATCTCACGCCCACCGCGCAGCGCCGCATCGGCTACTCGATGGTCTTTGTTCCAGAAAAGATTCACGCCGAGCTGCCGCCGTTTGAATTGAGCTTCTTCAGCCCCACAGAGAAAAAATACGTCGCCGCTCGCACACCGGCCATCCCGCTGCGCATCAAGCCGGGCGTGGCTGCTGCTGCCGTGGTCGGCGCTGAAGGCGGTGCCGCGTCCACTCCCAAAGCACCCGCTGTGTTGCAACCCAAGCCCAACATCAGCGACATCCTCATGACGCTGCCCGCAAAGGCGGACTGGCTCGTCGCCAGCACCACGGGCAGCGCCCCGCTCACCACCAGCGCGCGTTTCTGGGCCGTTCAATCCATCCCGGCGCTGCTGGTCATCTTAGCGACGTTTCTCGCGTGGTTCCGTCGCCATCGCGAGGAGCGCAAAAACGGCCTTCGCGGCGAATTGCAGCAGTTGTGGCGCGGATTGGATCAGCCCAACCTCGATGACCGAGAGTTTCTCCAGCGCGCCGCTCACTTCATCCTCCGCAGCCACCCGGACGGCGTGCAGGACACGGAGCTGAGGCAGATTTTGCACCGCTACGAGACGCGGAGCTTCACGGCCGAGCCGGCGCAGGGACAGAAGCTCGATTCGGGCGAGCGCGTGCGGATTTTGGGCGCGCTCTCGCCGCTGCTGAAGATCGCGGCCATGTTGGCCGCCGCGTTCGTCCTGCTCGGTGCCAGCTCCTTTGCTGCCGATGAATCACCGGATGAAATCTACCGCCAGGCCCGCGAGGCTCTGGAGAAGGGCAAGTTCACGCAAGCGCAATACCTCGGCGAATCGCTCGCCAAGCGGAATCCGCCCGCCTTGAGCGCGGCGGTCTTCGCTCTGATCGGTCATGCGCGTTACCGGCAGGAAGATTTCGGTCGCGCGGCCATGTGGTATCAGCGCGCCCAACTGCTGGAGCCCACGAATCCCGAGGTACGCCAGAATCTGCGGCATCTCGACGAAAAGCTCCGCTTCTTCCGCTTTGGCGGAGACTCGCCGCTGGCAGAGTGGAGTCTTGTTTTGGGCAAAAACACTTGGATCATCGTCGCTTCCGCCGGCGTGTGGCTCATCCTGCTGGCCATCATGCGCTGCATCCTCGCCTCCTCGCGCAAAGTCGGCGGTGGAGCCTTCGCCCTCGTGTTGAGCATCATCGGCGTGGTGATTTTCCTCCCTTCCGCCGCCTTTGCGGCCATTCGCCCGGATTCCAGCCAGCGCGTGAAGGACGTCATGGTCGTCACCGCGAAGGAAGTCAGCGCCTACACCGCCGCCACGCTGACCTCTGGCAGCGTCATCGACCTGCCACCCGGCAGCCAAGTGAGGCTGCTCGAAAAACGTGGTGCTTGGAGCTACGTCGAGATTCCCAGCGCGGACGAATCCGTGCGCGGCTGGGTGGAATCCGCCGTTTACACGCCGCTGTGGCCGTGGGGCAGTTCTTTGCTGCGGTGAATCACGCTGCAGCGCCTTCATCGGCCCCGACACCGGCGGGACCCTTGCGGCTGCCGGCCTCGCGGTCGAGCACGAGGAGGCTGGCGGGGTCGTTGCCGGCGAGTTTCAGGCGGTCGAGCATGTCACGCACGGTCTTCTCCTCTTCCATCTGCTCATTGAGGAACCAGAGCAGCAGATTTTTCGAGGCGTGATCCTTCACCTGCTCAGCGACTTCAAAGAGATCGTTGATCTGCTGCGTGACCTTCTGCTCCTGCTTGAGGCTGTGCTCGAAGACATCTAGGGGCGATTTGAATTCAGCCTTGGGTTTCGAAATCGGCTGCAACTCCACCTTTGCGTCACGATCGACAACATACTGGTAGAATTTCAAAGCGTGCATGTTTTCCTCGCGGCTCTGGGTGAACATCCACTGCGCGAAGCCTGAGTAAGGCGTCTGCTCGAACCACGCGGCCATGGCCAGATAAACGTAGCTGGAGGAGAGTTCGTTGTTGATCTGCTCGTTGAGCAGCTTGGTGAGCTTGGGATTAAGTGTCATGGCGCTTGGAAGGATGCATTGAGTGAATCAGCGATGAGAAGGCGGCGCAAGGCCTCTCGGATGTTTTTTTGCTAGGTCGTGTTTGAAAACCCTCAACAGCCATACCGAAGCCAGTCGATGACGGAAGCAAATTGAATGAGCGCAAGGAAGTGGGAGGCAAGTTTATCGCGGCGTGTGCTTGCTGAGGCCCAGC
>Ga0169931_10000225_pt1 | contig 89890 bp, 82 predicted proteins | sample Kivu_15m_20L_FD_129675 | JGI IMG/M metagenome (GOLD analysis project Ga0169931, IMG submission 129675) | Freshwater microbial communities from Lake Kivu, Western Province, Rwanda to study Microbial Dark Matter (Phase II) - Kivu_15m_20L... | ecosystem: Environmental > Aquatic > Freshwater > Lake...
CATCCCGAAGAACTCGCCGACGAGGAACTGCTGGTTCCCGGCGAGTAGGTGTTCGCCGACGCCGACGCTCGGCCGATCCTTCGCGGAAATGTGACCATACTGCACCCGCTCGCCCTGCCCGATCGGGTCGTAGATGAGCACGACGTAGCCCATCCGGGCGAGGCCCTGCGCGAACGACTGGTATGCGGGTTCGGCCTTGCCCGTGAGCGAGTGTCCGCACGAACCGATGACCCCCGGCCGCTTCTCCTTCGCACCCTTCGGCAGGTACAGATTCGCCGCGACGAGGAACCCCGGCCGCGATTCGAAGATGACCTTCTCGATCGTGTATGTGTCGCGGTCAAGGGCACCGGTGACCTTCGCGTTCAGCGGCGTCTTCTCCGGCGGCGGCCCGAAACACTTCGAGATCTTCTCCTTCACCGTGCGGATGTAGGCGAGCGCGTCGTCTTTCGTCTTGAGCTTGGCCTGCGTTTCGAGGCTGCGTTTCTCGACCTCGCGGGCTTGAGCGATGGTCCACTCCTGTACCGCTCGCGGGAAACGGTTCAATGGAGCGAGCGGCTCCGCGGATTTGTCCTGAAGCCAGGCGGCGCCCGCGCACTGGAACCAGTCGCGACGTGTGATTGCGGCGGTGATCATGCGGTGAATCTTCACCACACTCGGGGGCGAACGCAACCGCTTTCCGCGAGTCCCGCCTCAGTTGCCCCATGAACCGGGACGATCCCACGGCCACCAGTGATCCGGGAGCAAGCCCGTGACCTTGCGATAGGCCGTGCCGAGCCAGTGCGGCAGCATTCGCGAGAATGTCGAGCCGCGCGTCTCGCCCACGTACACCTGATCGGACGGCTGCAACGGGATGTTCGTTCGATCGTCGCGATCCACGAGCACGGCGGCGACATCCACACGGAACACCTCGGGCGGCTGCCCCGACGCGACATGCGGGCGAACCACGTACACCTGATTCAGCTTCGATCCCGGCGGCAACCCGCCCACGCGCTTGAGGAAGTCGATCACCGGCTCCGGGCCCTGATACGCCGCGAGGCGGGTACGACCGCGGACCGGCCCGTTGATGTAGATGCGGGCGCTGCGGGGCGCCGCGAGTTTCACCGTCACGGAGTCCACGGGAACGCCGGCCTCGCGCGCCAGCATGGCACGCACCTCCTCCATCGTCATCCCTTCGACCCGCGGCCGTTCCAGCGATTCGAGCGGAAGCCGGCCATCGAGATCGATCGATGCCCAGCCATCCCACGACGGCCGGTCCGCGAAGGAGATGTCGAGCACGTCCGGACAGCCGACTCGATAACGGACATCCGGCGCCGGCGCATCCGCGGCGGCGGCCGGATCCTCGGGCTGCGGACTGTTGCGGTTGATGAATCGGACGTGAGAACACCCGGCGGCGAGAAGCGCCGGCAGAATGGCGAATCCGATCAGCGCGCGGAACGTCCCCACATCATCGGTATCGTCCGCGCAACCGGCTCATCTTCACCAAATTCACCGCCGAGCCCACTCGAAGGCGTTCTCGACCCACGAGGGTTCGGGAGCGACGACGGCGCCGGCCTGAACCACTTCGCTCCATTTGGCCGGGTCCGCCGGAAGCCGCTTGCCCGTGAGGCTCACGAGTCCATCGTGGGCGCGCCCGGTGAGGGCCGTGTCCTTGCCGCGTTCGGCGGCGAGCACACGGCTCAAGGCGGCGATCGATTCCGGCTGCCGGCAGGCGGTGAGCCCGCGGACCGCCGCGAGCCGCACCTCGCGGTCGTCGCAGCCTTCGGGCGAATTCGGAGAGACCGGACCGGCCGCGACCGCGCTCAGGAAGGGCACCGCTTCCGCATGATTCGTTCGCCCCATCGACTCGACCGCCCGGCAACGAATCGCCTCGACCACGTCCGGGCTGAAACCCGTGGGACCGGTGAGCGGCACGAGCGAGGAACGGTTCAAACGGCCCGCCGCGATCTGTTGAATGCCGCCCTCGGCCGAGGCCGGGTCGGGCGTGCCGTCCGGGCGCCCATGAGCCTTCATGTAGGCGATCTGGAGAATTCCGGGGGCTCGCGGGTCCTGGAAGCGACCGAGGGCCTCGATCGCGGCGATGCGAAGCACCGGGCTCGAATCCGTGGTGGCGGTGCGGGCGAGCAAGTCCAGGATTTGATCCTGGTCCTGCTGACCGTGCCCGGTCGCGAGCGGTTCCGTGAGCCGCCTCATCGCCTTGGCGCGGGCGTCGCCGTCGCGTTCCGGATTGGCCCGAAGCACGACCATCGGATCTTCCGGCGAGATCATGCGGTACGTGGTGTCGAACGGATCCTTGCGGAAGTCCCGGCTGCTGATCGTGTCCCAGGTCCCGGCGCAGCCGGTGAGCAAGCAAGCCGCGAACGCGGCAATCGTATGAACGCGCAGCACCGCGCACCCCCTCGCATGGCGGTCGGATTTCGACTGAAGTTCGGCCCATACCGCGAACCCCGACCCCGGTCAACCGGAAGCCGCGAGCCGGGTGCAACGATAGATTTGGCGGCGGAGCCGCTCTTGCGTGGCACCGGCTTCCATCCAGCCGGTGTGTGGCCCCGGCTTCCAGCCGGGGCTCCTGTCGGGGGCAACTTCCTTCGAAGACAGCCACCCGACGAAAACGTCGTCACTTCCTCGAAACGCGGGTCGAGCCGTTCACGAGTTCGAACTTGTATCCGTCCGGGAACGCGTCCGCGAACTCCTCCTGATGCGAGACGAGCAGGATGGACTTCAGGTGCCCGCGGAGGTTCTGCAATTCCTGGATCATGACCTGTCGGTTCGCTCGGTCGAGGCAGCCGAATCCTTCGTCGATGATCACGCTCTCGATCGGTCGGAAGAGGCGGCTCGCGTACTGGCCGATGCCGAGGGCAAGGGACACGGCGACGCGGAACTTCTGGCTGCCGCTGATGAACGCGACGTTGATCGGGGCCACGCTCGTTTGCCGGTTGATGCACTCGAGGTCGAGGGCCTTGTCCGCGGTCGTGCCCTCCTCGCCGCCCACGAGTTTGAGGTAGAGGTTGCCCGCGGAGAGGCGATCGAGCACGCCATTGGCGCAATCGACGATTTGCCGCTCGGCCTTGCGCACGAGATGCCGCTGGAGGCGATCGCGGCCGAGAAGTTCCGCCAATCGCTTGGCGCGATTGTGCTCGGCGTCCGCGAGTTTGGCCTTCTCGGCCAGATCCGTTCGTCGCAGGCGAAGTTCTTCAAGCACCCCGCGGTTGCGTTGAGCCAGCATCAGGTCTTCGTTGCGGTAATCGGCTTCCTCCCGTGCGGCCGCCAGTTCGTTGCGAACCGAATCCGGCGTGCGCCGCGACTCTTCGGGAAACGCGTCGCGTTCCTGCTTCAGCACCTTGACTTCGGCACGAAGCGTGTCGAGGCCGTTGCGCGCCGATTGAAGCTGGAGATGTTTCTCTTCGGTGCCTTTCTCGCGGAGTTTCTCGAGTTCGCCCTGCCACTTCGCTCGATCCGAGAGGCCGGCGGTTTCAAGCGGTGCCTGCCACGCGGGTGGCAACGATTTGCGGGCCCGGTCCATCGCCTCCTGGCTCTGCTTGCGGGTCGATTCCTCGAGCGCGAGTTTGCCGTCGATCTCGACGATCGCACGTTCCAGTTCGCCGAGATGTTTTTGAAATCGGTCCACGTCCATGTCCGTTTTCGCGATTTCAGCTTTGCCCGCTTTAAGAGCGTTTGTCAGGGCCGCCTCTTCCGCCTCTCGTGAAGCGTGCTCCTGCCGCAGTTTCGCGAAGTCGGTGGAGGCCAGCCCGAGCTTCGCCTTCTCGAATCGCTCGAATGCGGACTCGTGCTTCGATCGCGCGACGCGGGCATCGTTCGCTTTCCGCGTCGCGTCCTGGAGTTTCTTGCGAACGGAGTCGAGCCCCTGGACATCGACTCGCAGCGCCGCGAGATGGGAGCGATCCGGATAGGCGATCGTGGCCCAATCCTCGGACTCGATCTTGTCTTTGAATGTATCGGGCAGGGCGAGGTAGCTTTGCTTGCACGACGCGGCGAGGCGTTTTGCGTCGTCCGCGGCCTGCTTTTGCCGGGAGGAGGCTTCGCGGAACTCTTCGCGAAGCTTCTCACGCTTCGTTTTCTCGGCCGCTTCGGCCACGACGAGCGCCTCTTCGGCTTCTCGCAATTCGGTGGCGCGCTTCGTCGCCTCGGCCTGTCGCTTCTCCGCGGCCGCGGCCTCGGTCTCGCGGCGTTTCTTTTCCTCCGCGAAGTGTTCGGGCGTGAGTTCCTGGCCGCACGCGGCGCAGTTCTTCTCGCCGGAGAGTTTCGTGAACTCGGCGGCGAGCCTTCTTGCCTGTTGGGCCAGGGCTCGGGCCTCGGCGGCGGCGGCCGCCGCGGTCTCTTGTGCGGCCGAAGCCGCCTTCAACTCGGCCTCCAACTTCTCGTGCGACTCCTTCAATCGTGTGCCTTGGGCGAGGCTCGCCTCGGCCGCGGCACGGGCTTCCGCTTCGCGTCGATTCGCCTGCACAAGTTCGGTGCGATCCTGGAACAGTCGCTCCAGATGAGGCAGGGCGGGCGCGATCGCCGCGAGCCGGGCCGCCTCCTCTTCGTGTTTCACGATGCGCGCGTCGAGATCCGTGGGGAAGTTTCTCAACTCGCCCGCGAGTCGCGACACCTCCGCTTCGGCCTCCTCGACTTGCTTCACTTTTTCGATCGTGCCGGAGAGGTCGCGAAGTTCGCCGTTCAGTTTCGACTGGCGAGCCTCGTCGCGGGCCAAGTCTCGCTTCAGGCCGTCACGCTTCTCGCGAGTTTGAATCAGGGTGTGTTCGGTTTCACGCCTCGCGTCCGCCCGCAACTTCCGCTGTGCGCCGAGCGTCTCGGTGGTTCCGTTCGATTGCGCGATGCGGCTGCGTTCCGTGACGATCGTCGTGACGGCGGGAAGCACGTCGTGCAGTTCGCGGAGGCGAGCGAAGTCCTTCTCGATGGCGACGGCGTGGTTCAAGACCGCTTCATGAGACGTGAGTTTGCTCCGGGCGGCGTCGTAAGCCTGAACCGCGTCCGCCCAGCGGAGCGCCTTCAGTTCCATCTCCTGAAGGCGATCGATGCGAGCCTGCGTTTCGGCCCGCAGTTTCTCCACCGTTTCGATGGCGGCGGCGGACGCGGCGAACTCTTCGTCCGAAACCACCCGCGTTCCCGCGAGTTGGTTCGAGAGGTTTTCGAAGACCAATTTCAGTTGCTTGCGATTCTCGTCCGCCTTGGCGTGGAGCTTCTGGTAGCGTTCGAGGTCCACGATCCGCGCGAGCACGCCGGCCCGGCCGGTCGGGGTCGAATCGAGGAGCTTCTCTGCTCGCCCCTGCATGAGCAGCACGGACGAGGTGAACGTTTCGTGATCGAGGCCGATCTTCTCCCGGACCCACGCGTCGAACTTGTGCTTCTGGTCCGTTCCCGAAACGGCGGTCCACGCTCCGCCCGGTTCCTGCTGAAAGATCTGGTAGGTGCTTTTGGGGCCGCTCTTGAGTTGCCTCAGCGTACGATAGATGCGGTGGGCGCGGCCCTCGACGAGGAAATCGAACTCGACTTCGAGAGTGGTTGAACCGCGGTTGACAAGTTCGGCGGCGTTCTGGGTGCCGGCGCGGTGGCTGCCGAAGAGGGCGTAGGAAACCGCGTCAAAGATGCTCGATTTGCCGCTGCCGTTCGGCCCGGTGAGCATCCACAATCGGGACGTGTCGAACCGTACCTCCTGTTCCTCCTTGTACGAGAGGAATCCGGAGAGCTTCACGCGTTGGGGGATCATCCTGACTCCAGATCGAGCCGCGGCCAGTGCGGCATTCTACCCGACGGCGACGGCCGAACGTGAGGCCCGTAGTCGCGTCAGGCGCCGAGCTTCACGCGGGCCAGCTTGCGGCCGAGGCGGACCACAAGGCCGTCCGCGAGAGGGACGGTCGCTTTCGGGTCCGCGGGTTTGGTCCGGTCCGGCCCGTAGTTGAAGGCGCCTTCCTCGATCTTGCGTCGGGCTTCGCCGTTGCTCGCGGCCAGTTTCGCCAGCACGATCAGTTTCACGGCCGCGATCGCTCCATCCGCCACGTCCGCGGCGGGAACCACCACTTCGGGCATGTTCTCGGGATCGCCTTTCTCCTCGAACTGTTTCTTCCACTCGGCCAGCACGTCGTCCGCGGCGGCGGCGCCGTGATAGAACTTGACGATCTCGGCGCCGAGAGACTTCTTCGCCTCGTTCGGCTTGCCCGCGAGGATGGCCTCGATCTCGCCGGCGGGCTTGTCCGAGAGCAGCGTGAACCACTCGCGCATGAGAACGTCCGGGATGCGCATCGTCTTGCCGAACTGTTCCTTGGGCGATTCGTTCAGCCCGATGTAGTTGCCCGCGGTCTTGCCCATCTTCTTCTCGCCGTCCGTGCCGCGGAGAATCGGCATGGTCATGCAGATCTGCGGTTCCTGACCCGCGCCGCGCTGAAGGTCCCGGCCGACCATCAGGTTGAAGAGTTGCTCCGTGCCGCCGAGTTCGACATCCGCGCGGATCTCGACGGAATCGTGACCTTGCATCAGGGGGTACAGGCATTCGTGCAGGTAGATCGCGGCGCCGGCCTTGATGCGTTTGTCAAAGTCGTCGCGTTCGAGCATGCGTTGCACGGTCATGTGGCCGAGCAGGCGCAGCATGTCCGCGAAGCCGAACTGGTCGAACCACTTTCCGTTTGGCCGAACCTCCGCCACGCTTGTGTCCACGACCTTCGCGATCTGCTCGAGATACGTGACGGCGTTCTTGTCGATTTGCTCGAGTGAGAGCCCTTTGCGGGAGTCGTCGCGGCCGGACGGATCGCCGACGCGGGCCGTGGCGGTCCCGATGATGAGCACCGCCGTGTGCCCGAGTTCCTGGAACTGGCGCAGTTTCCGGAGCGGCACGGTGTGCCCGAGATGCACGTCGAAGCCGGTCGGGTCGATGCCGTACTTCACGCGCAACGGCTTGCCCGTCTCGCGGCTGCGTTCGAGCTTCTTGCGGAGTTCGTCCTGCTTTTCGACATGCGCCGCGCCGCGAAGCAGAATCGCGAGTTGATCATCGACCGGAAGAAACGACATCGTGTTCACCACCACCGGAAACGCCTTCCGGCGACTGATGTCGCCGGCTCGACACCGCTCAGTTTATGTTCAGTTGTGAAATTGAAACCGGCCGACGGCTTCGAAGGCGTTCTCGAAGTGGTGGATGGTCGGGGCCGCGGCCTCGGGCGGCCAACACAGCACGAGCACGTCGTAACGCACGTTCACGCCTTCGAGCAAGCGGCGACGGGCGAGGAATCGGGTGGCGGCGTTCGTGATTCGCCGTTGCTTCTCGCGATCGACCGAGGCCGCCGTGCGTTCCCAGTCGTTCGTGGACGTGGAACGGACTTCGACGATCACGATCGTGTCGCGGTCGATGGCGATGAGATCGATCTCGCCGTCGCGGTCCGCGTGGTTGGCGGCGAAGAGGCGGTAGCCGCGGGAACGAAGATGCCGGGCGGCGGCTCGTTCGCTGCGGCGGCCGAACCAGCGCCGCCACCACGGCCACCGCGAGAATCGCCCGCTCGGATTCGGCATGTCATTGATTGTGAACGCGGAGCTTCACGTCGGTCTTGGTGCCGCCGCGAACGATGACGAACGTTTCGGTCTTCTCCGGCACGTCCGCGGTGAACGTGCCCGATTTGTCCTTCTTGAAGGCGAGCGCCTTGCTCGTCGGCACGATGCCTTCTTCTTCCTTCGGCACGTCGGACGCCTTGATGATCATCACCACGACTTCGCTCGCGCTCGATTCATATTCGACAGTGATCTTTTGGGCCTTGGGTTGCGGGTCGAGGATGAGCACCTGCGGCAATCCGTCCATGTTGTAGTTGCGTGTGATGTCCAGCTTCGCCGGGCCGCACCCGGCGAGAACCAGACACACGAAAGCGACGGCAGGAACGAACGAACGAATCATGGGCGGACCCTCTCGAAGCGAATAATGGTTCACTCGACGTTGCGGAACAGCGGCGCGATCATCTTCACGGCCACGTTCATCGACGAGCCGGGAATGAACATGTCCGCGGAGGCGACTTGCGGCTTGAGCGTGAGCGAGAAGCCGAGGTAAGTGGGGTCGCCCTTCACCGGCTTCACGCCGCCGATCTGCGGGAGCCCGCCGCCGGGGATCGCTTGCGTCACGGCCTTGGCCTGTTCCACGAGCCCCTGGATCACGTCGCCCGTTTCCAGCAGGTACAACAGTGACGCTTCCGACGGCAGGTTCTTGCGAACGGCCTGGAACTCGGGATCGGAACCGACCGCGGACTTGGAGTCGAGGTACTGATCGATCAGCGCCTTCGCGGCGTCCCAGTCCTTGGCGAGCACCTGGAACATCGCTTTGCCGTCCGAACCGTACCAGTACGTGGTCTTCTCGTTCATCATGCGTTTGAACTGGGCGAGGGCCACGTCGCGAGCCTGCTCGGGAAGGGACTCCACGGTCGCGGCGAAGTCGAAGTTGAGCTTCACCTCCGTGAACGAGATGTCGCGGTGCGAGGCGGCTTTCGGCGTGATCTTCGGCTTGTCCTTGAGCACGACCGTGGCGAACTTTCCGCTGTCCGCGAGGCTGCCGTACAGCTTCAATTGGGCGTCCAGCGCTTTGGCCGGATCCTTGTACAGGGTGACGGTGAGGCTGCGGTCCGCGCCTTTGGCGGAGGAGAACGTGCCGCCGGGGCCTGCGGCGAGGAGATCCGCCTGAAGCTTGGCGATCTTCTCGGCGCCCTTATCGTCGTCGTCCGCCGCGAGGAACTCCTGCGAGAACTTCGCCCCGAGATCCGAGAACTTCTTGCCGAGCTTCGATCCGCCGTACGTGCTGAGCCCCTTCGGCATCTTGGCGAGGTCCGCGAGCGCGGTCGGCGTTTCGGGCTTGAGAACGTCCGAACTCATGGTGTCGTCCGCGAAGCGAACCTGAGCCTTGGCCGCGAGGCCGTCCGGTCGGAAGTCGATGGCCAGAACGATGCCCTTGGAGTCTTCCACGATCTGGAACACGCCGCCGATCATCGTCTTCGCCATTTCGAGCTGCTGCTTGCCGAGGCCGGGGATCATGCCCATGTTCTGAGCCTGGCCGAGGGCGAAGTCCATGAACTGCTTGCCCTGGCGGATCTGATCGGCGTAGAGGTCGTTGATCACGTCCATGTTCACGAGCAGCGAGATGTCCGCGTTCAGGAACGAAGCGGAAAGATCCGTGCCGAGGGCGCCGGATTGGGCCGAGGCGTACTTGCCCGCGTAGCTCTCCGCGACTTCCTTGCTCGGGCTGATCGCGACGTATCCTTTCACGTCCGCGATGAACATCGTCCGTTCGTCGCCGGTGGCGGCGAACTTGAACGATTCGACCGTGCCGGCCTTCTCGACGCTCTTGCGTTCCTCCGCGGTCAGCAGCGTGTCCTTGAACTCCTTGTAGCTCGTGGCCGGGACGAGGATCGAGACGGCGGGTTCGTCGTCGCCCAGTTTCGCGATATCGTTCACGACCACGAAGAGGCGACCGTCCTTCGGCACGGCGTCGAGCTTGCGGTCCTTCAGAAGCTGCGCGAGGCCGTCGTCCAGCGTCTTTTTCACCAGCTTGGCTTCGTTCGGCGGCAGAGCCTCGAGCATCTTGGCGATACGATCGCGTGTACGTTCGAATCCGTTGACGTGGAGTACGATCGGGGCCTTGGCGGGGTAAGGCAATGCGATGTTGTTGCCGGCGGCGGGGGCGGGCGCGGCGGACGCCGGGGCGACGAACGCGGCGAACGACGCGGCGATCGCCAGACTCAGGGTGCGATACATGGTGGCCTCGGGAAGATCGGATCGCGAGCCGGAGAGAGACCCGCCGGCCCGCGAGTTGGTTTCATCATACGCCCACGGCGAAGCTCACCGCAGATGCTTGTCCAGAAATTCGTACGCGGCGGTGCGGGCATTCTGGGGGAAGGAATGTCCCGCGTTCGGATACGTGGCCTCCAGCGTGCCGCCGAGACGCTTGAAGACCGGGGCCGCGGCGCGGATGCAATCGCGGACACCTCCGGCGTCGAAGTCGTCGTCCTTCTCCGCGGCCACCGCGAGGAACGCCCTCGGGGCCAGGCCGGCGATCAATTCCGGGAAGTCGAACGGCATCCGCTTCACGTCGTTGCCGAACTCCGTCTTGATCCGCGGCATGTATGTCGGCCCGGTCCAACTCGGCAGGTCGTCCTTCGTGAAGGTCGTGAACCCGCAACTGGAAACGACCGCCTTCAGACGCGGATCGTGAAACGCGGTGAAGATCGCATTGTGCCCGCCGAGCGAGTGTCCAATCACGCCGATGCGGTCCGCGTCCACTTCGGTGAGCGTTTCGAGCAGGTCCACGGCACGAATGTTGTCCCACACGGCTTTGATGCTGCCGCTCGGATACCCGCCCTTCGCATGGTCGAACGCATGATCGCCGAAGGTCGGGTAGTCCGGGATGATCACCACGTAGCCGCGTTCGGCGAGTTCGATCCCGTACGACATGTCCTTCGCGCCGAGCCCCGCGGGCTCGCCTTTGCCGATTCGCGTGGTCTGGTGGAGGGCGAGAATCGCGGGGAGCGGCTTCGCCGGCTTCTCGGACGGAAGGAAGAGGTATGCGGGAACGCGACCCGCGCCGTCCGATTGGAACGTGATCGTCTTGCGGATCAACTTGCCGACGGGCTTCGATTCGATCTCCTTCACATCCAATGGCCCGCGACGCAGCGGGCTCGGCAGCGGACCCATGACCCGCGCCACGTGACGAGCGACGTGTTCCCGCCGGAGTTCCCAATCGGCCGCGGTCCGAATCGGAGTTCGCACGTCTTTCTCGTGCATCGCATAAGTCAGATCCAGATGGTCGGGGTACTCCGGAAGTGGCGGCGCGGGTTCGAATCGCCCCACGGGATCGCCCTCCGCGTACGAGATGGCAAACGAGCCGCCGCTGGTCCGATAACGGATCGTCTCCTTCCGCTCGAAGTCGGACTTGTCCTCCCGTATGGCCATGACGCGACCACCGTCCACGAGGTATGGCTGGGCCACGCGGTCCACGATCTCGGTGCGGTTGCCGAGGGCGTGCCCGCTGCTCGTGAAGGCTTTGCCGTCCAGGTCCGATTTCCCGATCCACACCGGGGTGAAGTCCAGGTTCGCCCGCTTCATCCGGAACGCGAACTCCTCGGCGTCCGCGAAGGGGCATGTCGTGTCGTCGCGGCCGTGAACGCTGATGAATCGTGTCTCGCACTTCAGCCGCTTCATCTCGGCGAGGTGGATCGGGTTCCCGAGAAAGCGGAGTTCCTGATGGTCGAGCGTGAGGTGGTTCGCGTGCTTCGGATCGCGGGACCAGCGCGCGTTCAGGTCGCTGCCGCCGGGGAGGTTGAAGGCGATATCGTCCGAGAGCTTCTTCATGCCGCAGAGATCGATCACGCAGGCGAACGTGCGGGGGGCGAGTTTGGCGGCCATGAGCGAGACGTTGCCCCCGCCGGAACCGCCGGTGCAATACGTTCGCCGTGGCGAGAACGGTTTGTCGCGTCGGGTCAGGCTCGATTCGAGCCAGTGCAGAGCCCGCAGGGCGTCGAGCGCTTGCAGGTAACCGAAGTCGTACGCTTCGGGCCCGTCGATCGAGTCCGCCTTGCCGCTTTGAAGGTAGTTCACGCAGAGAGCGACGACGTTGTACCTGTCGGCGAGCGACTTCGGGTCCGCAGTGCCGACGCAATCCGTGCCGCCCCAGTTGTGCAGGGTGAGCATGAGCCCCGTGGTCTCGTTCACTTTGGCGAGCGTGCCGCCGGGATAGTGAACCGTGACGCGGATCGTGCGCGGGCCCGGCCGCAACGGCCACTCCTGCGCCGCGAGTTCCACCGGCCCGTTCTTCTCGGGCAGCGGCGGCGGCTCGGCCGCACCGGCCGAATCGACGGCGAGAAGGGCTCCCATCAGGGCGGCGAATCGCGTCATCGGTTCACGCTCCGGGTTCGATCGCCTATCGTACCATTCCGTATCGCGAGGATGCCATGACCGCCGAACTTTCTCCCGAAGCCTGGGCCGCTCTCGGTCGCGTGCCCTCCGGCCTGTTCATACTCACGGTGCGAAACGGGGCCGAAGAAACGGGCATGCTCGCTTCGTGGGTGCAGCAATGTTCCTTCGACCCGCCGCGAATCGTGGCCGCGTTTTCGAAGGATCGCTGGGTTCTCCCGTGGCTCGTGCCCGGCGCCGCGCTCGCGGTGAACGTGCTCGGAGAAGGCCAGAAGAACCTGATGGGGCGCTTCGGGAAGGGCTTCGGCCCCGGCGAGCCGGCCTTCAGCGAGTTGGACGTGATCCGCCAGGACGACGCGGCCCCGGTCTTGGCCGAGGCCCACGCGTGGCTCGATTGCCGCGTCGCGGCCACGTTCGACGCCGGCGATCATCTGCTCGTGACCGCCACCGTGGTGGATGGCGCCGTGCGATCGGACGCTCGCCCCGCCACGCACGTTCGCAAGAGCGGCAAGCACTACTGAGCGCGTTTAGCCGCCTTGAGCATCTCGGCGGCCTCTTTCTTGGTCGAAGCCGATCGCGATTCGCCGCGGAGCATCAGCGCGAGTTCCTCGACGCGGGACGCGTCCGTTTCGAGCGGCACGATGGTCGTGGCCGTGCGTTCGTCCGTGGTCGATTTGCGAATCGTCCATTGGTGCGCGGCGAAGCATGCGACCTGCGGCAGATGCGTGACGCAGAGCACCTGGTGGGAGCGGCCGAGGCTGGCGAGTTTCAAGCCCAACACATCCCCGAGGCGGCCGCCCACGTTCGCGTCGATTTCGTCGAACACCACGAGGGTGCGGACCGGATCGTGGGCCGCGAGCACGGTCTTGAGCGCCAGCATTGCCCGCGAGAGTTCTCCCCCGCTGGCGACCTTTCGGAGCGGCCGAGCGGGCTCGCCGGGATTCGCCGTCAGCAGCAACTCCAGATGTTCGGATCCGGCCGCGGGAATGTCCCCTTCGATCGTCAGCGGGATGGGCTCGAGGACGGCATCGAGCCGCGCCTTCTCCATGTGAAGGTCCGCGAGATGCTTCCCGGCTTCGGCCGCGAGTTTCTTCGCGACCTTGGCGCGAGCCGCGCCGAGGGCCGCCGCCGCGGCTTGAACCTCCGAGAACGCGACCTTCAACTTCGACGCCACGCCTGTCAGGTCGTCTTCCCGCTTCTGAAGGTCGGACTCCTTCGCGTCCAGCGATTCTCGGTAGGCCACGAGTTCGTCCGGCGTCTGCCCGTACCGTGCCTGAAGCTTCTTGAGGAAACCGATCCGCTGCTCGACTTCTTCGAGCCGGGCCGGATCCGCTTCGAACTTCTCGGCCACGTCGCGGCACGTGGCGGCGAGATCGTCCACCTCGGGGCGAAGGGCGACGAGCCGAGCGTGAACCTTCGCGAGGTCGTCGTCGAACGCGGTCCAGCGGGCGCCGTCCTTGATCAACTGCCCGAGCGTGCCGCTCACGGCTCCGTCGTCGTCCGCGAGCCGATCGGCGACCTTCGCGGCGAACGACATCAGACTGTTGGCATGGACCAGACGATCGCGTTCCTTCTGAAGTGCGGGGAACTCTCCGGGAACGAGTCGGGCGCGATCGAGGTCTTCGCGTTCGAATCGGACGAGGGCGAGTTCACGCTGGCGGGTCTGGCGATCGGCTTCGAGGTTTCGGGCCGTGTGGCGGTGCTCTCGCATCCGGTCCGCGGCGGCCACGTACGTCTCCCGCAACGGCCCGAGCTTCCCGAACGCGTCGAGCAGGTCGAGTTGATAGGCGGGTTCGAGCAGCGAGTAGCTCTCGCGCTGGCCGTGGACGTCCACGAGCATCTCGCCGAGCTTGCGAAGGGTGGTGACGGCGATCGGTTCGTCGTTGACCCAGGCGGCGCTGCGGCCGGACCGTGCGAGCCGCCGGGCGAGAATGAGTTCGTCGTCCAGCTTGGTTTGAAGCAGGTTCTCGGCCGCGGCCCGCTGTTCGCCGCGGGCAAGTTCGAACCGACCGGTGACGCGAAGTTCGTCCGCCCCGGTGCGGATCAGATCGGAAGAGCCTCGCTCGCCGAGGAGCAACCCGAGGGCGCCGAGCAGGAGCGATTTGCCGGCGCCGGTCTCACCGGTCCACGCGCAGAACCCGGGATGAAGTTCGACCCGGACATCCTCGATGAGCGCGAGATTGCGCACGGCCAGTTCGCGAAGCATGAATGCATCTTACTGATGGTCAGAAATGCAAAGACACCATGCCAAGTCTCGTGCCAGGCGAACCGGCGACGTGAGTCGCCGGGTAGAAGCTTCAACCCGGCGACTCACGTCGCTGGTTCGCCCAGAAGCAGGTGTCTTTGCGAACCTGACCATCAGTAGTCGGGCCGTGCCTCGGGGGCGACCCTGATCCCATGCCCAAGCCGTTCGACGCGACTCGCGGTGGACAAGCACAGACGATCGAGACATCGAGCGGCTTGATCGCATCGTCGCGAGGCGCGCAATGATCAACGGAAGCTGTGGGCCGCGTCCGGGAAGCGGCCGGTGCGGACTTCGGAGCAGTAGCCGGCGAGGGCGGCGCGGATTTGCGTTCCCATGTCCGCGTACTGTTTCGCGAACTTCGGTTTGAAGTCCGGGTAGAGGCCCAGGAGATCGTGGTAAACAAGCACTTGGCCATCGCACTGCGGGCCGGCGCCGATGCCGACGGTCGGGATCGAGACCGCGGCCGTGATCTTTGCTCCAAGATCCGCCGGCACGCTCTCCACGACCAGCGAGAACGCCCCGGCCTGTTCCACGGCTTTCGCGTCCGCCAGAAGTTGCTCCTCGTTCCGCTGCACTTTGAAGCCGCCAAGCTGATGCACGGACTGCGGCGTCAGCCCGACATGCCCCATGACCGGGATCCCGGCATCGACCACGGCCCGGAGCGTGGCCGCCATCCGCACGCCGCCTTCGAGTTTCACCGCGTGGGCCCCGGCTTTCTTGAGCAGCGTTCCCGCACTGCGGACGGCTTGCGCCGGGCTCACCTGATAACTGAGGAACGGAAGATCGGCGACGACCAGCGCCCGGCGGACGCCGCGAACCACGCACGCCGTGTGGTAGGCCATCTGGCCGAGCGTCACGGGCAGGGCCGTGCCGTGCCCCTGAATCACCATGCCGAGGGAGTCGCCGACGAGCAGGCAATCGGCGCCGGCCTCGTCCGCGAAGCGGGCCGAAGTGTAGTCGTAAGCCGTGACGACGGCGAGTTTCTCGGCGCGGCCCTTCGCCGCCCGAAACTCCGGCACGGTCACGGTTCGCACGTCCGCTGCGGTGGCGCTCATTCCATCATCTTACCGGAGGAACGCGGCTATGTCTGAGGCCGCTCCGCCGCCGATACACTGATCGGATGCAAGTGGTTCAACTCGAAGCTCGTCACGTCCGCATTCCGCTGCGCCGGAAGGTGACTCACGCCAGCCATACCCGCACGGACACCGACAACGTCGTCGTCAAATGCGTGCTGTCGGACGGCAGCGTCGGCTTCGGCGAAGGCGTTCCGCGGGACTACGTCACCGGCGAGACGATCGACTTCGCGATCGATCTTCTGAAGCGGAGCGACGTGCCGAAGCAACTGCCCGCGTGCGAGAACTTTCTGGCTGCGGTCCATGCCGCGGAACGACTCCGCCTCGCGACGACGCCCGGCGACGACCGATTGATCCAAGGCAACGCGGCCCGCTGCGCCCTCGAACTCGCCGTGCTGGACGCCTACGGCCGCGCCTTCGGCGAGCCGCTGATGAACGTCACCCGGGCGATCGAGCCCGAACTCCACGAGCCGAAAGAACGCGTCCAATACAGCGGCGTCATCGGCAACCCGAAGGGGTGGAAGAGCCGCGTCTACCCGTTGGTGTACCGGCTCGCCGGATTCAAACAGGTGAAGCTGAAGGTGGGCATTCCCGATACGGACGACGTGAAGCGAACCCGACGGACGCGGAAGTGGCTCGGTTCGTCCATCGATCTTCGCGTGGACGCGAACGAAGCGTGGAGCCCGGGCGAAGCCGCGGACAGGATTCGCGCCCTCGAACCGTTCGGCATCACGAGCGTGGAACAACCTCTGAAGCACGAAGACGCCGCGAGCCTGGCGGAACTCCGCAAACAAGTGAAAACGCCGATCATGCTGGACGAATCGCTGTGCGGCGAGGTCGACGCCGAGCGGGCCGTTCGCGGCGGATGGTGCGATCTGTTCAACCTGCGACTCTCGAAGTGCGGCGGGTTCATCCCCAGCCTTCGCCTCGCGGCGTTCGCGAAGCGGCACGGCCTCGGGTACCAACTCGGCTGCCAGGTCGGCGAGACGGCGATCCTATCCGCCGCGGGCCGGCACTTCGCCACCAGCGTGAAGGACATCCGCTTCCTCGAAGGCAGCTACGACCGGCACCTCGTGTGGGAATCTCTGGCGAAGGACGACCTGACGTTCAAGCGGAACGGGTACGCCCCGATGCTCGTGGGCTCGGGCCTCGGCGCGGCCATCGACCCGGCCCGAGTCGATTACGTCACCCAGCGCACGGAGACGCTCCTTGGGTGAACTTCAAACCTATCGCGCTTCGGACGGCTACACGTTCTACTGGCGGCGGTACGCGGCCAAAGGGCCGCCGCGCGGGCGGATCGTCTTCGTTCACGGCATCCGTTCGCACGGCGGCTGGTATCGAAGATCCTGCGAGGCGTTCGCCGCGGCCGGGTTCCACGTTCACTTCCTCGATCGCCGCGGCGCCGGCCTCAACACGGCGAAGCGTGGCGACTCCCCCGAGTTCCGCCGCCTTCTGGACGACGTCGCCGAGTTCATTCAGGACCTCCGCCGCGAGAACGCGTGGCTGCCGGTGATCCTCGGCGGCATCTCGTGGGGCGGGAAACTCGCGGTCGGGCTGCCGTATCGGAAACCGGGGCTCGTGGACGGCGTGTTGCTGATGTGCCCGGGGCTCGTGCCGATCGTGTCGCCGCCGTTTGCGCGGCGGATGCGAATCGCGATCGCACGAGTGTTCCGCCCGTGGAAGTTCTTCCCGATCCCGCTGAACGAGCCGGACCTGTTCACCTCGTCGCCGGAGTGGCAAGAGTTCGTCGCGAGCGAACCGCACGGCCTGCGGCTCGCCACGTCCCGCTTTCTGTTCAGCAGCTTTTCGCTGGACATCTATCTGCGGCGCGCGGCGAAGCGGTTGATCGTGCCGAGCCTGCTGCTTCTCGGCGAACGCGATCGGGTCATTTCGAACCCCGGAACGCGGTCGTTCGTCGAGTCGTTCCCCGTGCCGCCGACGACGCACGAATACCGCGGCTCGCATCACACGTTGGAGTTCGAGGCTCCGGACCATCCGTGGATCGCGGACGCGATTCGGTGGATCGAGACGAGCGTTCTCGGGTGAAACGAAGAAGGGCCGGTGGCGCCGCGTACTGCGCCACCGGCCCGGGCGATCTCCGCGAGACAATCACTGGTTGAACACGAACTCCTTCGTGTTGATCAGGGCCCAGATGATGTTCTCGTAGGCGGTCTTCTTGCCGGGAGCCTTGTACTTCTCGTCCATCTTCTTGATGTGATCGAGGGCCGCGGCAAGGTCCTCCTTCGTGGGCTTGCGGGCGAAGGCCCAGAGGAAGATTTCCGTCACCTTTTCTTCGTCGGTCCGGGTGTCCTTGGCGTTGGCGAGGGCGTCCGCCCGGCCGCCGGCGCGGGTCACCTTGCCTTGCACTTCGTCGCTGTTGAGCAGGTGCAGGGCTTGGGCCAGGTTTGCCTCGTTGACGCGTTCGCACTCGCAGGCGCTGATCCGCTGCGGGCGGCCGAACACGTCCAAGAAGTACGACGAGAACGATTCGTCCGGAAGTTGGATGGCGCGGTTCGGAGCGTTCTTGTCCTTCGGAAGCCCGCCGAACGAGGTCGGGCTGTCCGTCACCTGACACACCGCGTCGAGCAGCACTTCGGCGCCCATCCGCTTCGGGTAGTACCGGGCGTAGGCTTGCTTGTCGTGCTTGTTGAACTCGTTCGGGGCGCTCGCGAGTTGGTACGTGCGGCTCTTGCAGATCGTCTTCACGAGCGTCTTTAACGAGAACTTGCTGTCCACGAGGTTCGCGGCGAGCGCATCCAGCAACTCGGGGTTGCTCGGCGGGTTCGTGATCCGCATGTCGTCCAGCGGGTCGACGATGCCGCGGCTGAAGAAGTGAGCCCAGTATCGATTGGCCACGGCCTTCGCGAAGAACGGGTTCTTCGGATCGACCATCCAGTCGACCAGCTTTTCGCGGAGATCACCTTCGACGGTCGGCTCCATCGGTTGGCCGTCGAGCGGCTTGATGTCCGCCGTCTTGTTCGTTCGCTTGTTCACGACGCCGCCGGTGGTGCGAGTGAAGATCACCTGCACGCCGCGGCCGTTGTCGTTGCCGCCGACCACGGGAAGGTTTTTGCGGGCGACGCGGCCGAAGAACGAGGCGAGGCCCCAGTAATCGTCCTGGCTCCATTTCTCGTACGGGTGGTGGTGGCAGTTCGCGCAGGCGAGGCGTTGCCCGAGGAAGACCTGGCCCACGTCGTCCACGAAGTTCTCGGGGCGTTCGAGTTCCTTGTACCACACGGTGGCGGGATTGCGGTTCTCGTCGCCGCTGGCCGTGAGGATGGCCCGCACGAACTCCGAGTACGGCATGTCCGAGGCGACCGCCTGGCGGATCCATTCGTGGAAGGCGAAGGTGCCCGTGGCACGGCCCGGTTCGCCGCGACGCTTCACTCGCAGCACGTCCGCCCATTTGTTGGCGAAGTAGAAGGTGTACTCGGGGGAATCGAGCAGCGTGTCGATCAGCTTGTCCCGCTTGGCCGCATCCATGCTGGCGGCGAAGTCGGTCACTTGCTTCGGGGTCGGGAGCGAACCGGTGAGGTCGAGGTACGCTCGGCGGATGAACGCCTCGTCCGTGCAGATTTCGCTGGGAACGAGCCCGAGTTCACGCCATTTCTTCGAGGTGAACTTGTCCACCACCGTCGATTCGGGGAACTGCCAGGCCGGGGTCGGCGCGCCGAGGGGAACGGTGGCGCGGAACACGGCGACCATCCCCTGATAGCGTGCCATGATCGCCGCTTCGCCGCTCATGCTCTGCGTGCGAACCAACCCGCCTTCGTTCACGGACGCGATCTCGCCGTCGTTGCTCTCGTACTGGGCGCGGCGAGTGATGTCCTCGACCGTGCCGTCCGAGTAGTGAGCATACGCGGCGAACTGCTGCTTGCCGTGCCGCTGCAGGATGCGGTGTTCGGGGTGCACCGTGATCTTGGTCACGGTCGGATCCTTCTCGTTGCCCCACGGCATGCCCGAGGCGATCCACCGGCGAACGAGCTTGTACTCGTCCGAATCGGGGTCCATCTTCTTGCCGCCGCCGTGGGGCGACTTGCCGGTCGCCTTCATGAGGAAGAGGCTGGCGTCCGGGTTGGACGGGAACAGCCGACGGCCGCGACCTTCCTTGACGAGGTTGATGAAGTCCATCTCCGGCTCGAATCCGAGCAGCGAGAGCTTGAAACCGTTCTGGCCCGAAGCCTTGCCGTGGCAACCGCCCGAGTTGCACCCGAGTTTCGTGAAGACGGGCACCACCGAGTTGGTGAAGTTCAGCGGCAGGTTCTCGCCCATGTTCTTGGCTTCGAGCGGCGCCTTCACGGTCTTGTCGCCGAAGGTCGCGGTGATCTCGCTGGCGCCGTTCGCACGGGGGAGCACGCGGCCGAACGTGGTGATGGCCGCCGTCTTTCCGTCCGCCACGGCGAACTGCGAATCATGCGTGAGGTCCACCAGTCGGCCATCGTTCAGGGTCGCGGTCACGACGACCTGCGCCGCGTCGTCCATTCCCGAAAGGGAAACCTTCGCCGGATAAATGGCGAGGGACTTGATGTCCGTCGACTTCGGGAGCGGGGCATCTTCGGCGAACGCGGGTGAAGCGAAAAGCAGGGCGGCAATGGCCGCGAACGGCAGGCGGGAAGTCATGAAGAGACCCTCGGAAAGGGTTTGGCAGGCGGGAAAACACTTTGGCAGTGTTATGATTGTCGCCGATCCGTGTACGGCATGCAAGTGTGAACCGGCGAAGATTTCGGCCCGATCAGCTGGCGTGTGGGCGAACGCGACGAGCGGAGAAACCACGGGGCGAGCCGGTCGCGTGAGCGGATCGTGTGAGCGGGTCGAGCCGGTCGCGTGAGCGACCGGAGTTGAAAGCGCCACCAACTCCGGTGACTCACGTCACCGGCTCGACGGGATCATTTCTTGCGGTTGCTGTCCCAGTAGTGAATCAGGTCGATGCGGGTGAGGATGTCGATCACGCGGCCGTCCTGAGTGGCGAGCACTCCGGTGTAGCCGGCCAGAAGTAGGCGGTACGCTTCGTCCAGATGCGTGTGAACGTCCACGACCGGAAGCGGCCGGGCCATCACTTCGCCGATGTTCACCTGGCTTGGATCGCGGCCATCGTGCAGCACGCGGGCCAGCGTCACCTCCTGGAGGCTGCCGACGGGACGGCCCGCGTCCATGACGGGAAGCTGCGAGATGCCGGTGGCTTCCATCAATTGGATGGCCCGCTCGATGCTCGCGTCCGGCGTCACGGTCACGAGTTTGCGTTCGCCGCGCTTCCTGAGCAGATCGCCGACGGAATGCACGGGTGGTTCGTCGAAGCTGAGTTGGTTCGCTTTCAGCCAGCCGTCGTCGAAGAATTTGCTGAGGTAGTTGCGGCCGGTGTCGCAGCCGAGTGCGACCACGAGATGCCCCGGACCGAGGCGGCGGGCGTAGCGGAGGGCGGCGGCCACGTTCGTGCCGGAACTGCCACCGAGCAGCATGCCTTCACGCCGGGCCAGTTCGCGGGCCACGTGGAACGACTCCGCATCGCTCACGCGTTCCCACTCGTCCACATATTGGCTGGTGAATGTCTTTGGCACGAAGTCTTCGCCGATGCCCTCGACCTTCCACGGCTTCGGCGAACCGCCCGAGAGCACGGAGCCTTCCGGGTCCGCACCCACCACCTTGATGCTCGGGTTGCGTTCCTTCAAATACCGGCCGATGCCGCTGATCGTGCCGCCGGTGCCCACCCCGGCGACGAAGACCGTGACCTTGCCCTTGGTGTCTTCCCAGATTTCGGGGCCGGTCGTGCGATAGTGAATCTCGGGGTTCGCGAGGTTGGCGAACTGGTTGGGCCGCCAGGCGCCGGGAATCTCGCGCGAGAGCCGATCGGCGACGCCGTTGTAGCTCTCGGGCGAATCCGGGGGCACGGCGGTTTGCGTGATCACGACCTCGGCGCCGTATGCCTTCAGAAGCGCGATCTTCTCCGCGCTCATCTTGTCCGGAAGCACGAAGATGCACCGATACCCGCGAACGGCGGCGACCATCGCGAGGCCGACACCGGTGTTCCCCGCGGTGGCCTCGATGATCGTCCCGCCGGGTCGAAGCAGTCCGCGAGCCTCGGCTTCACCGATCATCGCGACGGCGACGCGGTCCTTCACACTGCCGCCGGGGTTGGTCATCTCGACCTTCACCGCGACCTTGGCTTGAAGCCCTTCGGTGAGGCGATTGAGCAGGACGAGCGGCGTGCGACCGACGGCGTCGAGAATGGAATCGATCATGGCCGGCTCCCGCGTGCGTTGCACCATTCTTCGCCGGAACCTGCGCCCCGATCAATGGCGAATAAGAATACTGGGCGTCAGTGCGGCTCCGGAACGGATGCCGACGCCGACGCGGTACTTCGTTGGAGGCACCCATGATCCTGAGACTGGACGCGAAGAAATTGGCCGATACCCCGGGGTTGCTGGCTTCGCTGGGCGAGGCCTTTGGCTTCACCGCCAAGAACCGGGACGCTCTCGTTGACATTCTCACGCACCTGGACGATCCGACCCGCGGTTCGCTTCGCGTGCAGGTCTTCCCCGGCGAAATTGTGCTGCTCGCGATCGACGGCACGAGCCCACAGGTGAAGCATCTCCACGAGATCGCGGCCGCGGTGAACTGGCGGCGACTTGAAGCGGGCGAGCCGCCGATCTTGGCCATCGCCTGCGAGCCGTGACCAACGAAAAACGCCGGCCGTTTGGGCCGGCGTTTCACGTTCCCGAATCCCGGGCTCACTCGTTGCGGAAATCGTTGTGGCAGTTGCTGCAAGAGGCGTCGAGCTTCTTCATCGTCATGATCAGCTTCTTGGTGTCCGGCTTGGCCTTGGCCGCTTCCTCGGCCAGTTCCTTGCCCGCGTTGGCCATGTCCTTCGAGTACTTTTCCCACTTCGTCTTCATGGCCGGGTTGGTCATCGCCTTGTCGTTCGGCATCTTCTCGGTGAAGACGGCGAGGGCGGCCGAGCGGGCGCCGATCAGTTCGGCCAGCTTCGGGTCCACGGTCCCGGACTTGTTCGAGTCGCGGATGTCCTTCTCGATGTTCATCCCGCCGGACTTGGCGAGGCGGAACTGGCTCATCACGTCTTCGAGGTCGTACTTCCCGGCCAAGCCCTTGACGGCGGCCGCGTCGGCCTTCGGGCTGGCGAGCCCCTTGGCGGCTTCGGCCGCGCCCTTGTAGTCCTTCTTGTCCAAGGCGAGGAGCACCTTGGCGGCCTGGCCCTGGGTCGCGTCGTCCCCGTAGACCGTCAGCGTGAGGACGAGCCCCTTGGCGGTGCGGATCGCGCCCTTGCTCTTCTCCGGAGCGGCGACGATCGTCTCCAGCTTCTTCTGAAGGGCTTCGACGTCCGCCGTCGTGGCGGCCTTGGCGGATTCCTTCGACAGGTCCGCCGCGTTCGCGGTCCAGACGCAGAATCCAGCCAGCAGCATGCCGCAAGCAATGCGAAGATTCGACTTCACGAACGCTCTCCTGCTCAAGGTGTGAATCGAGGCGGAACCTCGTGAAAGTATTATCGCTCCCGAGTGTCCACTGGACAGGGCGAACGTGGACTCATCGGCGGGCGAGCGTAGTCGAGCCCGTGACGTGAGTCACGGGAGTTGAAAACGTGAACGCCGCGAGACTGTGGGACAAGTTTGAAGATCAGAAGCGAAGTTCCATCCCGAGGCTCACGGAGTGGGCCCAAAACGGGTTCCAGGAGGGGCCGGATTCCGAGAAGGCGTCGCCGAGGCGGGTGGCGTGCGAGAGGTACGTGAAGTTGTAGCCGGCGTACAGGACGAGCCCCTCAGTGAGGTCCAGCCCCACCTTCACCCGCACCACGGGCATGTACGCCGAATGCCGATCGGCCCGCACCTGAAGCGGCATGTCCGGGTAGTTGAAGGCCCCGGTCGCGGAAGTTCGCGAGGTCACGCCGCCGTATGCGATCTTGAACGTTCCGAGGACCGAGAGCGCCCCGGCCCGCACCTCCGCCTCCGCACCAATCTGCCCGCCGTGGAACGAGTTCTCCGTGGTGAGCCGATTCAGGCGGTACTCCGTGCTCGATTCCGTGTCGTTGTTCGAATAGTCGTTCCAGTTGCCGTTCGATGTCTGCTCGGGGGACGCGCCGAGGTACAGTTCATCCTGCAAGTACGCGAAGCGATAACCGCCGAGGAGGTCGAATCGGAGCCAGTCCGACCGCCAGAGGCTGAGGCGAACATTGGCTTCGGCGGTGCCGAACCACTTGGACGCGGTCGCCGGAACCGAACTGGCGAGCCCGGCAAGCGTGTCCGGGAAGCGGAGGAAGAGCGGTGCGGAGCGATCCGGGCCGTTCGGGAAAAAGACGAGCGTGCCGGGGGCGAACCCGTCGATCCGTTGATCGTTCGCGAGCAGGCCGCCGAGGCCGAACTCGACGCCGATCACCTGGTTCTCGGTGAGCCAGAGACCGCCGAACAGTTGCAGGCCCAAGTTGGGCGAGGCGTCCAGGGCGCCGTTGAGCGGCAAAATGATCGGTGGAACGCGGCGACCGGCAAGATCCGGCGGAGTGAGCCGCACGGCGCTCGGAGCGGGGCGGGAATTCATCCAGCCGATATCGAACGATCCGTCGAACCACCAGCGACCGTGTGGGCGGCGCGACACGGGAAGCGGTTCCGACTCGACCACGACCGGCGCTTCGGGCTGAGCGTAAACCGTTGCCGGAGCGAGAATCGCGACGATGCAGGCGAGCCAACCGGGGCGAGGCATGATCGTCTCCGGGGAGCGGCGGAAACAGGCCTATGCCGAGGACCGCGGCGATTTGCAATGCGAAGCGAGGCGCCGGGTGTGCCGACAGAATTGGCGGCCGAGCCGCTCTTAGGTGGCACCGGCTTCCAGCCGGGGCTCCTTTCGGGGGCAGCTCCCTTCGAAGTCAACCACCCTCAGACGGAGCACGGTGGCAAATGCAGCCGACGCTTCTGAAGCAATACCGACGCCGGGTCCGCAGCGGAACAGCACATTGATTCGATTGCTGATCCAGTAAGCCAGCTTGTCTTCGAGAGTCGCAGGAGTGAAACGGTGTGGGCGTTTCATGGGCCATGTCCTTCACCCTTAATACGGGCGATGGGCGGTCACTCCCAGATTTTCTGCCTCAGACACCGAAGCGGTCGCCACACGGGCGTTATCGGGTGCCGAATCCACGCCAACACGGCTAAAATACCGGGAAGATCGAATCAAAGACCCGGCGAGGAAACGAAATGCGACACACAGCCCTGTCTGGAATGATCCTTGGCTTCCTGCTGCTCTGCGGCGGGGTTCTGTTTGCTTCTGAGGCCGATGAGCTTCGAGAACGGGCCAAAGCGATGCGAAAGGAAGCCTCGGTCTTGGCCGAGCGAGGGCGTAATCGAGAGCATCAGCGAGTTCAGCCAGCCAGCGACAGGATTGTTCGGGCGGAATCGGCCCTTGTTTCAGCCGGTCGCCAAGACTGCCATCTTCCACGAACTCGGAGACGATGAAAAAGTCGTCGCCGTCTTTCCCAACATCATGCACTGGCACGATGCCGGGGTGCTTGAGGCGGGCGACTCTGCGGGCTTCGGCCATGAATGAATCGACCGCCCCAATGTGCGGCGGCTTCGGCATCTTCACGGCGATGGTTCGGAGCAATTCGAGGTCGTAGCCCTTCCAGACCTGAGCGAATCCGCCCTCGGCTACTTTTTGATCGAGCCGGTAGCGATTGACGAGTGTGCGAGGAGGAGTGTCGGGTTCAGGTATCTCGGCTGGCGGCGGATCGTTGCCGTTACCGCCCACCGGCTTGTCCATCCAAGACGTGCCCTTGAGAGCTTCGATTCGACGGGAAAGCTCTCCAACCAAATGCGGGCAATCTTTACACAGGTCGGCGGCGGAAACGTCTCGGCCTTGTTCCAGTGCTTCTTCCCACTGGATCATCAGATCGGCCAGTAGGCTGTCATCATTTTTCGATTGCCTCCCAAATAATCTCATCGTCAGCGAAATCATCGGCATTCCCACTGTTCCTCCAGCGGAACCCAGTGGTCGTAGTTGCAACGATTGCCGTTCTTTGAAACGCCGTGTGCCGATATCTCGATTCTCCACCTTTGCCGTTGCCGGGTTTCAGAGTGACCTTCGGAGGTGAAGAAAACTCCCTGCCGAACGTAACCGTACCGCTCTGCCCATGAACGGATTGAAAACTTCCTTTAGCAGAAGCTACACCCGATGCCTTGCCGCTTCCGGTTGGTGCTTCTGATGGCCCTTTGCCGCAGCCGCTCAAGAGGATCGTAAGCCCAATCAGGCACATTAGTTGCGTAATTCTCATCGTGGGGTCCGCCCGTTCGGCTAGGGTGTGTCGGAAACTTGTTTTCCAGCCTTGCGACGGTCGCCCGCAGAAAGGGCCACGAATCCGAAAAAAATTTCGTTGCCCGCTCCTGGCCGATGGGGAAAGTGAACGATTCGGGAGAGGACGCCCAAGGCGCCTCAGAAGACGCGAACGGACGCGACGAGATCGGCATGGGACACGGGCCGATTCGCGGGAAACAGGATGAATCCGGCGGGGGATTCGGAGCAATCCACGATCACCTGGCGATCATTCGGGATGAGGTAGCCCGTTTCGCTCGCGATGTGCCCGCTCACGAGCAGTTTCGACCCCATCTTGTTCAGGAACTCGGAGATCGTGGTGGAGGACGTGTCGCGACCCCAGAGGAGGCTATGAACGGTGCCGCCCGGCTCGAGATCGGCGGTGTCGAAGCGCTCCCGCTCGAGTCGGGCCGGGTCGAAGAGTTGAATGGCTCGGGCGGATGGCGAACTGTGGCACACCAGCACGCCGTTCGGGGCACGCAACGCGAGCGGGAGCGTCTGGAACAGTTCGAGGTACGTGGCGTAGACGTCCGGTCCGGCTTCCGGGCCGTAGCCGGTTCGCACGCCCTCCTCGAAAAGGCGATTCAGGTTCTCGTCCGACTTCATCACCGGGCGGCCGGTCCACTGTGCGAGTTCGTGGTTCCCCGGAAGGTAATGCACGCGGTTGGGGAACTGGCACTTGAGGGCGGCGAAGAGATCGACGAGTTGGTGCGACTTGTCCCCGCCGTTCGGGTAGCGGAACTTTCCGTGGATGGCCTCCTGCATCACGAAGTGCCGCCGCGGATGGCTCTCGAGGTCGGCGGTCTTCAGCAGCGCCTGGAAGTGCCCGACGTGCCCGTGGAGGTCGCCGGCGACGAGGACATCGTCGCAGTCCGCGAGTTCGACGATGTGTCCTGTTCGCCCCGGAGTGGCCCGTACGAGGGCGAGCGCCTGCCGGAGAAAGGTCAGCATCCGTTGCGGTGAAGGCATCGGGTCGCGATCCTGCGGGGCGAATACTGCATTTTACAGCCAGACCGCCGGATTGTCCGGCCGCATCATTCAGAACGAGATTCCCGCCGGAAAGACGCCACCGAAATTCGCTTTTTCCGGAAATTCCGACCGGGAAGTGACCTTCCATCGGGGCGCGGCGGGCGGGTACGATTCTCCCTTCGACATGGATGCTCGAACGAATCGGTCTCTGGTCATCGGGGCGGCCATCAATTGGGCCGCGTTCGCCGCGACGCTTGCGGTCTCGTTCTTCCTCGCACCGTACCTCATCCGTTCCCTCGGAGACGCCCGCTACGGCGTCTGGTGCGTCGTCGAAAGCATCCTCGCCTACTTCACGCTTTTCGATCTCGGCATCGCCGCGTGCCTCGTTCGCTTCGTCGCCCAGTTCCGCGCCACCGGCCGGCAGGACGAACTGAACCGGCTCGTGTCGTCGTGCCTCGCCGTGTTCGCGATCGCGGCCGGGGCCGTGATGCTCGTCGGCGGGGCGCTGGCGCCTCTGCTCGGTCCCGGCCTCGAACGCAAACTCGGCGAACCGGGCGACGTGCCCGCGTTCATGCTGCTGATGCTGGCGAACCTCGCGATCACGCTGCCGCTCTCGGTGTTTCCCACGATCCTGGACGGCCTGCAGCGATTCGGGGCGAAGTCCGCGGTGCGGCTTGGGTTCCTCGCGATTCGCGTTTTCGGGATCGTGTACGTGATGGAAACAACGCCGGGCCTGCTGCCGCTCGCGGTCGTGTACACCGTGGTGAACGTGCTCGAACACGCGGCGTTCGCGTGGTTGGCGTTCCGCTTCCTGCCCGGCCTCCGGATCGGCCGCTCGCTCGTGGACCGTTCGACTCTGCACCGCGTGAAGGGCTACAGCGTGGACGCGTTCCTCGCCATGCTCGCGGGCCGCATCACTGTGCAAACCGGAGCCATCGTGGTCGGCGGGTTCCTCACGGTGGCCGCAGCCGCACACTACGCCATCGCCGCGAGATTGGTCGAACTCGCGAAGAACCTGCTGCGATCCGTCACCACCACTCTCACGCCCGCCGTCAGCGAACGCGAGGCGAAGGGCGACCGCGACGGCATCCGCCGCGTGCTGCTGGACGGCACTCGGATCGTGCTCTACATCGTGCTGCCGATCCACCTCGGGCTGATGTTTTTCGGCGCCCCGTTCCTCGCCCGTTGGATCGGCGGCCCGCAGTACGCCGAACTCTGCTTCCCCGCCACCGCGATCCTCGGCCTCACGCTCACGATCGGCGTGGCTCAGTCCGTCGCGTCGCGAATCCTCTATGGGCTCGGCACGATTCGCCTCTTCGCTCGGCTCGCGTTGGTCGAGGCGGCGTTGAACCTCATTCTGAGCCTTGCGCTCGTTCAGCCGTACGGGATCGAAGGCGTGGCGTTCGCCGTCGCGATCCCGAACGTGCTCTTCTGCCTGTTCGCCATCGGCTACGCGTGCCGCGTGCTGGAGGTGCCGTTGCCGCGATACCTGCTTGCGGCGTGGTCGAAGCCGCTCGCCGCCGCGATCGTGCCCGCCGTTTGGTGGAGCCTCGTGCCGAGCGAGGGCACATGGCTGGGCATCGTTCGCGGGATCGGGCTTGGCCTGATTCCGTATGCCATCACGGTGTCGCTGGTCGAATTGCGGCCGCGATGGAAGTGGAAACGAGTCGCGCCGTATGCCCCTCGCGTGGTCGCGGATTGAAATCGAAGGCCACCCCGCGGACGCCCTGCTGCCCGAGGGGGCACGCTTCGCGTTGCTCTGGCTGCACTCCCAAGCCGAAGAATCCGCCGCGGATCATCCCCATCTCAAGTTCGCCCTCGAGGCTCACAAGCTGGCTTGCGTCGCGCCGCGGCCGCCGAGCGATTGGTGGGTTTCGCCCGACGTCGAACGCCGACTGCTGAAGGACGTCGTGCCGTGGATGTCGTCGCGTTGGCGGGGCATCGGCGTGGCCGGGATCGAGATGGGCGGTCAAGGCGCCTTGCGGCTCGGATTGAAGCATCCGTCGCGGTTCCGCGCCGCGGCCGGCCTCGGCTCCGCGATCGACTTCCACGAACTCCACGGCCGCGGCACGATTCTCGACACGCTGTACCCGACCAAAGAGCGAGCGCGGCAGGACACGGCGACGCTCCACATGCACCCGAGCGAGTGGCCGCCATACTTTTGGTTCGCCTGCGACCCTGCGAATCCGTGGTTCCGCGGGAACGATCGGCTCCACGAAAAACACCGCGCCTACGGCGTGCCCCACACCGCGGATCTGGAATCGAGCGAGACGAATTGGAACGGGATGATCGCGTTCCTCGCCGAAGGCTTGGACCGCGAATCGCGACGATTGATGTGACGCGGCGGCCGACTCATTCGGGATCGGACGGGGGCTCGCCGACCACCTGCGGATTCGCCGGCTCCACGGCCGCGAAGATCGCTTCCATTTGAAGCACGATTCCGCGGAGGCTCAGCGCCGCCTGCTCGAAGTTCGTGTGCGGCGAGAACGATCGGAAGTGTTCGTTGAAGTGGTCCGCGGCTCGGCGGAATTTCGGCAACTTGCCCTTCAGGCGGCGAAGGTACTCGGCGTGGTCGCCGCGTTGGAAGGCCGGCTCGACGGCGCGGATGCCGTCATACAACGTGCGCGGCACGTCCAGCATGTCTTCGTCTTCCTGGATCTCATCCGCGTGCTTCAGGAACGTGCGGACCATCCACGCGTGAGCGAGGACGAAATTCAACCGTTCGACGGCTTCGGCCGGGGTCATGATCGCTTCTCGTCGAGCAAGCGGGCGACCTCGGCGCAGTCCTTGTCGCCACGGCCGGAGAAGCAGAGCACCACGATCTCGTCCTTCTTGCGCTTCGCGGCGATCTTCATGGTCTCGACGAGCGCGTGGGCCGTTTCGAGGGCCGGGAGAATCCCTTCGAGCCGTCCGCAGAGTTGGAACGCGTCGAGGGCTTCGGCATCCGTGACATTGCAGTAGCGAACGCGGTCCTCGTCGTGCCAGTAGCTGTGCTCGGGTCCGACGCCGGGATAGTCGAGCCCTGCGGAGATGGAGTGCACCGGAGCGGTCTGGCCGTCGTCGTCCTGCAGCACGTAGCTGAAACTGCCGTGTAGCACGCCGGGGGCGCCGAAGCTGAGCGTGGCGGCGTGGCCACCGAGCCTCGCGCCATGCCCGCCGGCCTCGACACCGACAAGTTCCACCTTCGATTCGGGCACGAACGGGTAAAACATGCCCGCGGCGTTGCTTCCGCCGCCGACGCACGCGACCACCACGTCCGGCAGGCGACCGAACTGTTCCCGCGATTGCGTCTTCGTTTCTTCGCCGATCACGGATTGAAAGTCGCGAACCATCATCGGGAACGGATGCGGGCCGACCACCGAGCCGATGATGTAGTGCGTGTCCCGCACCGTGCTCATCCACTCTCGCATCGCCTCGTTCGTGGCGTCCTTCAGCGTCTTCGAACCGGACGTGACGGGGAACACCTCGGTGCCCATGGCCTTCATGCGGAAGACGTTCAACTCCTGGCGGCGGACGTCTTCGCTGCCCATGTAGACGCGGCAAGACATGCCGAAGAGGGCGGCGGTGGTGGCGGAGGCGACGCCGTGCATGCCGGCTCCGGTCTCGGCGATCACGCGTGTCTTGCCCATTCGCTTCGTGAGCATCGCCTGGCCGAGGGCGTTGTTGATCTTGTGGGCGCCGGTGTGATTGAGATCCTCGCGCTTGAGGAAAATGCGGGCGCCGCCGGCTTCGCGGGTCAGGCGTTCGGCGAAGTACAACCGGCTCGGCCGCCCCACGTATTCGACGAGCAGGCGGTGGAACTCGGCCTGGAACGCGGGATCGTGTTTGGCCTCCCGGTACGCCGCGTCCAGCTGTTCGAGCGCGAACATCAGCGTCTCGGGAACGTAGCGCCCGCCGTAGGGGCCAAAACGACCGAGAGAATCGGGAACCGAGGCAAGTGCGGTCATGGGTGGATCACGAGGGGGTGACAAGTTCGACTTCGACGTCCCAACCTTTGGAGTCGGGCATTCCGGTGCCGTCCGTGTTGCCGCCCATCAGTTGGCAGGTGGGCGGGCCGTATGGCACGAAGAGCATGCCGCGCGGGATGTTCCCTTCCTTGCAGACGAACTCGGCCTCGCCGATGTCGTTGCGGACGATCACGCGACTGCCGCCGACTGCGCCGAGTTCCTTCATGTCCTCGGCGTGCATGGTCAGCGTGGTGACGATCTCCCGATACGCGGCCTCGTCCTTGCCGACGTTGATGTTCACGCCCTGCTTGTTGGTGCGGCCAGGGATCAGGAGGAATCGCATGCAGGCATTTTACGCCGCGAGGCGGCATGCGGCGAACTTGCGGCGCGGAACGATCAGATGGCGGACAGGGCGAGCGAACAGTTGTGGCCGCCGAAGCCGAAGGAGTTGGAGAGAACGCGGCGCACCTTCACTTCGCGGGCGACGTTCGGAATGTAATCCAGATCGCACCCGGATTCACGATCCTGATTCGCCAGGTTGATCGTGGGGTGCAGCACGCCATGCTTCAAGCTCAGGCAGCAGGCGATGGCCTCGACGCCGCCGGAGGCTCCGAGCAGGTGCCCGATGAGGCTCTTCGTGCTCGAGATCATCAGTTTGGAGGCGTGCTCGCCGAAGATTTTCTTCACGGCCTTGGTCTCGGCGGCGTCGCCGAGCGGAGTGCTGGTGCCGTGTGCGTTCAGGTACTCGACGTCGGTGAGATTCCAACCGGCTTCGAGAACGGCGGCTTTCATGGCGGCGGCGGCGCCGGTGCCTTCGTCGTGCGGGGCGGTGATGTGGAAGGCGTCCGCGGTGTTCCCGCAGCCGCTCACCTCGGCGTAGATGGTGGCGCCACGAGCTTTAGCGCGTTCGAGTTCTTCGAGCACGAGGATCCCGACGCCTTCACTCAGGACGAAGCCGTCGCGGTCCTTGTCGAATGGGCGGCTGGCGTGGGTCGGATCGTCGTTACGCTCCGAGAGGGCCTTGCAGGCGATGAACCCGGCGAGGCCCATGGGCGTGATCGCGGCTTCGGTGCCGCCGGAGATCATGACGTCCGCGAAGCCGGCGGCGATCTGCCGCATCGCGTCGCCGATGGCGTGTGCGGCCGACGAGCAGGCCGTGCTCACGGTCGTGTTCGGGCCTTGCAGCGAGTAGCGGATCGAGATGTTCCCGGCGGCGGAGTTCGCGATCATTTTCGGGATCACGAACGGGCTGAGGCGGGACGGGCCCTTGGTCATGAGAGTGGTGTGGCCGTCTTCGAATTCGGCCATGCCGCCGATGCCGCTGCCCATGATGCAGCCGCAACGCGAGACGTCTTCTTTGCCGAAGTCGAGGCCGCTGTCCGCGATGGCTTCGGCGGCGGCGACGAGGGCGAACTGCGAGAAGCGATCGAGGCGCCGCACGGAGCGGCCGTCGATCGCGACTTCGGGTTTGAAGTTCTTCACTTCACCGCCGAACTTCACCTTGAAGTTCGCGGTGTCGAAGAGCGTGATGGGCGCGATGCCGCTGGCACCGGCGAGGAGGCCTCGCCAGTAGTCCGGGACGTTCAAAGCGATGGGATTGACCGTGCCGAGGCCGGTGATGGCGACTCGGCGGCGTGCGATGGCGCTCACGAAACGCGACTCACTGAGAGGGCTTGTTCTTCATCGCCTGTTCGATGAAATCGATCGCTTCGCCGACCGTTTTGATCTTCTCGGCCTGGTCGTCCGGGATCTGAATGTCGAACTCTTCTTCGAGTTCCATGACCAACTCGACGATGTCGAGCGAGTCGGCCCCGATGTCCTCGATGAACGCGGTGCTTCGGGAGACGGTTTCCTTGTTCACCGCCAGATGCTCGCAGACGATTTCGATGACACGTTGCTCGACGGACACGGTTGACCTCCAGGCGGTGGTGAGACCACCGCGAACCCCGCGACTCGCCGGCTCCGACCGGCGGCCCCGGCACCTGGGACCCTTGTATCGTTCGGCCGCGCCAGCCAACGGAGAGCCCGGCGGGGCGACGCTCGCTGATGCTCACGAAGCGGACACGCAAACTCTACAAAGGCGTCCCGCAAAAGGAAAGATCGAACGTGCGAACGCGTTCATCATTCCTCGACGGCGGGCAGCGTTTCCAGTTCTTCCACGATCTTTCGGTTCAGCTGTACGCGGACATCCTGAGCCGCGACACCGAGCGCGTTCGCGATCGCACGCTCCTTGGACGACCCGTGACAGATGATGCACACGCCATCGACGCCCAACAGAGGAGCCCCGCCGAACGCGCTGTAGTGGTACTTTCCGAGCAGGGTCTTGAGGGCTCCCTGAGCCAGCGGCTTCTCGGCGTTCAGGGCCCCGATCACATCCGCGTTCACCATGCTCATCACGAACTCGAAGACCCCTTCGCTCAGTTTCAGGACCACGTTGCCGGTGAAGCCGTCGGTGACGATCACATCCGCCGCGCCGCGGTGAATGTCGCGACCCTCGACGTTGCCGATGAAGCGATCCTGAAGCGGGCTGCTGCGGAAGAGGTCGTACGTTTGCTGGACGAGGTCGTGCCCCTTGCCCTCTTCCTCGCCGACGTTCATGAGGCCGATCGTGGGGCGCTCGCAGCCGAGCATGTGTTTCGCGAACACGGAGCCCATGACGCCGTATTCGAGGAGGTGCCGCGGCTTCGGGAAGATGTTCGCGCCGACATCCAAAATGACGCAGCGACCCTTGGCGGTGGGCATCACGGTGGCGATGCCGGGGCGATGCACGCACTTGAGGAAGCGCTTCAACCGCAATCCGCCGGCGACCACGGCGCCGGTGTTCCCGGCGCTCACGAGGCCATCGACCTGGCCTTCCGCCATCAGCTGCCAGCATTTGAAAACGGACGCGTCCGGCTTCTTGCGAAGCGCCTCGACCGGCTTCTCCTTCATGTCCACGGCTTGCGACGTGTGGACGAGTTGAAGGCGATCGCCAAAGGCGTGCCCGGCGAGGAGCGGCTCGATTTGGGCCGAATCGCCGACGAGCGAGATCGCGAGATCGGGAACGGCGGCGAGCGCAAGCAAAGCCCCGGCCGCATTCGGGCCGGGGCCGTGATCGCCCCCCATCGCGTCGAGCGCGAGACGCATGGCTTACTTCCCCTGCTCGGCCTCGTCCATGTTCACGACTTCTCGCCCCTGATACGATCCGCAGTTCGGGCACATCCGGTGCGGCAGGATCGGCTCGTTGCACTTCGGGCAATACTGAATCTGAACCGGAGTCACGTGGTGGTGGCTCCGACGCGTGCCTTTGCGGGACTTCGAGGTCCGCCTCTTGGGAACTGCCATGACTCGTCTCGTAGCGGGCTTCGTGTACGTGGAAGACGATTAATTTAGGCATGACAACCGGACGCGGCAAGCGGCGTTTCTCGCTTCCAGGGCAGGATTTCTCCCGCCGGCTCGGATAGGATGATCGCGTACCGGAGGTTCCACGTGAGCGCATCATTCGCGATGAAATCAAAGTTTCGCCGCGTCGCGGCATTGCACGTCAAATTCGCGGTGATCGGGATTCTGCTCGGGTGGTGTTCGCCCGTGGCGGCTCAGCCGAAAGGGGAGAAGGTCGATTTCGCACATGATGTCGTGCCAATCCTGAAGGCCAAGTGCGCGGGGTGTCATACCAACGGCACCTACAAAGGCGGGTTCTCGCTCGACACCCGCGAGGCAATCCTCAAATCGAAAGGGCTCGTGCCCGGCAAAGCCGCCGAGAGCGAGGTGTACAAGCGGATCACGAGCAAGGATCCGGACCTTGTGATGCCTCAGAAGGCGTTCCCGCTGGATGAGAAGCAAATCGCGACGATCAGGAAGTGGATCGACGAAGGGGCTGCGTGGGAGGCCGGCTTCAGCTTCAAACCGCCGAGCTACATCGCGCCGTTGAAGCCGCGAAAGGTGTCGTTGCCGGCGGCGGCCAATGGTCGCGAACACCCCATCGATCGCATCATCGACGCGTATCTCGTGGCGAATAAAGCGAGCCCCGCTAAAGAGTTGGACGATGCCGCCTTCCTTCGCCGCGTTCATCTCGATCTCGTGGGCCAACTGCCGACGCCGAGCGAACTCGATCTCTTTCTTGCCGATGCGAGCCCGGACAAACGCACGAAGAAAGTGCAGTCGCTTCTTGCCGATTCGCGGGCATACGCGGATCACTGGTTCTCGTTCTGGAACGACCTGCTACGGAACGACTTCGTCGGCACCGGATACATCGACGGGGGCCGCAAGCCAATCACCGCGTGGCTTTACAACTCGCTCGCCGCGAACAAGCCTTACGACGTGTTCGTACGCGAACTCATTGTGTCGAAGCCCGACTCCGAGGGCTTCGCGAAGGGCATCAAGTGGCGCGGGGCCGTGAACGCGAGCCAGGTCGTGGAATTGCAATTCGCCCAGAACGTGGGGCAGGTGTTCTTCGGTGCGAACCTGAAGTGCGCGTCGTGCCACGACAGCTTCATCGATTCGTGGAAGCTCGACGACGCCTACGGCCTCGCCGCGGTGATCGCCGATTCGCCGCTCGAGGTGAACCGCTGCGACAAGCCGCAGGGCCGCAAGGCCGGGGCGAAATTCCTCTTCCCGGAACTCGGGAAGATCGACGCCGCCTTGCCGAAGGCGAAACGCCTGGAGCAACTCGCGGACCTCATGCTTCACGCGGAGAACGGCCGCTTCTCGCGCACGATCGCCAACCGCATCTGGCATCGGCTCATGGGCCGCGGCATCGTTCACCCCGTGGACATGATGGCGAACAAGCCGTGGTCCGCGGACCTGCTCGACTACCTCGCCACGTTCCTCGTCGAGAACAAGTACGACCTTAAGAAGTTGATGGAACACATCGCCACTTCGCAGGCGTATCAGTCGCGTGCGGCGAACTTCGACAAGGAAATCACGGGCGACGATTATCAGTTCCGCGGGCCGGAGTTGAAGCGGCTCACGGCGGAGCAATTCGTCGATGCGGTGTGGCAGATCGGCGGCACGGCCCCGAAGTCTCCGGCCGGTCAGTTCGGCAAGTTCGCGTTTCCGCCGTTCGGCCCCGCGGCCGAGCGGCAGCATGTTCGCGCCTCGCTCGTGATCTCGGATCCGTTGATGCGGTCGCTCGGCCGCCCGAACCGCGAGCAGGTCGTGACCGTGCGGCCGGACCAGTTGAGCACGCTGCAGGCGCTCGACCTCTCGAACGGCGCGATCCTCGCGGACTGGCTCAATCGCGGCGCGGCGAACCTGCTCAAGAGCAAACCCACAGCGTCGCCTGAGGAGTTGGTTGCGGTGGTGTATCGTTCCGCGCTCTCGCGCTCGCCGACCGCTGGAGAGGTTGCCGTCGCGAAGGAACTGCTCGGAGCGAAGCCGTCCGTCGAGTCGCTGAGCGATCTGCTGTGGGTGGTGGTGATGCTGCCGGAGTTCCAATTGGTGCGGTAGAATGGCTTTCGAGGAGAAGGTATGAGAACGACACTCAATCTGGGGCCGTCATCGGCTCCACTGACTCGGCTGGACAATGGCGCTTATCGAGTGGCCGGCACTCGCATCCCCTTGGAACGGGTGATTGAGTCGCACAAGGCCGGCGCGACCCCCGCGGACATCGTCGATTCGTTCGACACGTTGAACCTCGCGGACGTTTACTCGGTGATTGGCTTTTACCTGAAGAATATTGATGCGGTTGAGGCATATCTTCGCGAGCAGGAGGCGGAGTCGGTGAAAGTGCTTCGCGTGGTTGAGGGCTCACAACCGGCGCGTCCGGAGTTCAAGATGGAGTTGCTTCGCAGGAATGCTCTTCTGGAGGCCGGCAATGCTGAAGCTGGCCGCTGACGCCGACTTCAACGGCCGTGTCCTGCGGGCGCTGCTTCGCAACCTGCCGGACCTTGATATCGTTCGGGCGCAAGATGCCGGAATCGCCGACGCTCCTGATACGGACGTGCTGGAGTGGGCCGCAAGCGAAGGACGCATCTTGCTGACTCACGACCGCCAAACCCTGGTGGGTTTCGCGCTTGAGCGTGTCGCGTCTCAGCAACCGATGCCGGGTGTCTTTGTGATCCGCAATCGGCCCGACCGGATCGGCCAGATGGTTGAAGACTTGATGTTGCCCGTTCTGTGTGCCGAGCAACACGAATGGGATGGACGAGTGGAGTTCCTTCCGCTCTGATCGAAGCATGGCATGCCGTCTGCGTCAACAGCAGGTATTCCGCGACGAGTGAGAGATGCCAGACGCGACCGGCTCGCCCGTGTTGGAGCTACTCATGATTTGTGATCTTTCCCGCCGCGATTTCCTCGCCTCCCTCTCGGCCGCGGGGGTCACCACGCTCGCCGGCGGGGAGCCGCGGTTGCTCGCCGCGCCGGATGTGCCCAAGGCCACCGCGGACACGTGCATCCTGCTCTGGATGGGCGGCGGGATGGCCGCGCCGGACACCTTCGACCCCAAACGCTACACGCCGTTCGAAGTCGGCACGCCCGTCGAGAAGATCCTCTGCACGTTCCCGTCCATTCCCACGGCCGTGGACAACATCAAAATCTCGCAGGGGCTCGAACACACCGCGAAGGTGCTGGACCGCGGCACGCTCATCCGCTCGCACGTGGTCGCGGACTTGGGCAACATCCTCCACTCACGCCACCAGTATCACTGGCACACCGGATACATTCCGCCGCAAACCGTGGCGTGCCCGCACATCGGTTCGTGGATTGCCCGCGTGCTCGGTCCGAGGAACCCCGTCATTCCGCCGTTCATCAACATCGGCCAGCGGCTCGAAGGGCACGGAGAACAGGAAGAACTCAAGGCCTTCACCACCGGCGGGTTTTTCGGAACCGAGTATGGCCCGTTCAACTTGCCGTTCCCGGACGATGCCGCGAACGCCGTCCGCCCGCCGAAGGGGATGACCGCCGAACGATTCGCCCAACGCCAGAAGGTGTACAAGGAGCTGCTCAAGGCCAGCCCCGTGGGGCAGATGGCGAGCGACCACCATCACGAGTCCATGCTCAAGGCGATGGACAACGCCCAGCGCTTGCTCGCGAGCAAGGAACGCGATGCGTTCGATCTCTCGAAGGAACCCGAAGCAAGCCGCGCGAAGTACGTTACAGGCAAGGAAAGCAAGTTCGGCATGGGGTGCCTGCTCGCCCGTCGCCTCGCCGAGAGCGGCGCCCGCTTCATCGAAGTGACCACCGAGTACGTGCCCTTCCTGCACTGGGACACGCACGAGAAGGGCCACGAAACCTATGCCCGGATGAAGAACGAGATCGACAAGCCGATCGCGCAACTGATCCTCGACCTGGAGGAACGCGGCATGCTCGATCGCACGCTGGTCGTGCTCGCCACCGAGTTCAGCCGCGACATGATGATCGAAGGAATCCCCGGCAGCAAAGCCCAGGACCAATCGCTGGCCCGCACGGACGTGCTCAAGGAGAAGAAACACTACGGCCTGCATCGGCACTTCACCGGCTCCGGCTCCTTGCTCATGTTCGGCGGCGGCATCAAGAAGGGTTTCCTCTACGGCGAGACGGCTCCGGAACGCCCGCTGATCACTGTGAAGAATCCGGTGAGCATCAAGGATCTTCACGCGACGATCTTCACGGCGATGGGCATCTCGCCGAAGGCGTCCTTCGACGTGGAGAAGCGACCCTTCTATGCCACCGAGGACGGCAAGGGCGTTCCTGTGATGGACCTGTTCGCCAAGAAACCGTGAGAGTTCAGATCAGCTTGTAGAGGCCGTACAGAACTGCGCCGAGGAACAGGATCACGAGAACGAGCACGATCGGTCGGCGAATCAGGCCGGCGAGGCGTTCCGGGATCGCGGCTTCTTCGCCCGCCGGAGGGCGGAAGTGGCCAGGGATGAAGAGCCTTTCCAGAAACGCGAGCGTGTTGTCCGAAGCGGCATAAATCGGATTGCGCTCGACTGGCGCCGTCGGCTTGCGGGTCGGCTTCGGCGCGGCGGGTTTCGATGAAGTCGCCTTGGGCTTCGTTCGCGGTCGATCCGCCGGCACCGGAGTCGGCGCTTCCCGTGGCAGCAGCGCCTTGAAGGCCGCGATCAGTTCGTCCGCCGTGCCGCGCTCGGCCGGGTCCTTCGCCATCATCCTCTTCAGCACGGCGCTCAACTCCGGCGGCACGCCCGGGTTGTACTCTCGCACTTCGAGCACCGGGTCCTTCGTGTGCGAGTCCCGATAGGCGAACGGGTCGCGGCGATCCTTCTGATAGGGGAAGCGACCCGCGAGCATGTAATAGAGCGTGCCGCCGAGCGAGTAGAGATCGGAGGCGGGCACCTCGGCGCCGGTCCACTGTTCCGGCGGTGCGTATTCGGGCGTGCCCACGAAAGTGCGCCGCGGCTCCTCGCCCTCTTCGGGCGCGTCCGTGCGGCGGGCCGCGCCGAAGTCCAGGAGTTTCGCGGAAGTGCTCTCGACGCGCACGTTCGGCCCAGGAGCCGGCCCCACCACCATCACGTTTTCGGGTTTGACGTCGCCGTGGACGAGGCCGCTCTTATGGATCGCCGCCATGCCGCCGAGCAGTTGGATCGTCCAGTGGATGGCGAAGCGCCAAGGCACTGTGCCGGCTCGCTGCACATACCGGTGCATTGGCGTGCCGTGAACGAACTCCATCGCGATGACATATTCGTCCGTCGGTTCGCCGGAGGAGTCGCGAACGCGCTCGTAGAGGTAGAATCGCGCCACGGCGGGATGCTGAATCTTCATCATGGCCCGCGCTTCCTGCTCGAAGCGGCGGCGGCGCACGTCGGTGTCCCGAACGAGCGTCTTGATCGCGGCGTATCGCGGCGGGTTGAGTTGTCGGGCCCGGTACACTTCGCCCTGGCCGCCCTGCCCGAGCTTGGTCAGAAGGAGGAACTGATTCAACGCGAGGTCGCGGCGCAGGAACGCCAGTTCGTCGTCCACGAACCGCGACCGGATCGCGGTCTGCTGATATTCCGTGAGCCCGGGCGGTTGCGGCTGCTTGCCGTCCCACCAGTGCGGGGCGAGCGGCGCCAGATGATTGATGACCGCGAGCACGGCATCGACGTCGTTCTTCGCCTCCTCGCCGGCCGCAAGCGCGTCGCCCCATTGATCGCGGGAGACGACCCGCGTTCCGATGAGGATCGCGCCGAGTTCGGAGAGTTCGGCCATGACGAGTATTGTGCCCCACGAACGCGGACGGCGTCAACTTCCCTCGGGATTCGCGAGCGCGGCGCCTACTTCGGCCAGGATCGCCTGCAGTGGCGCGAGGGCGGCCTCTTCAATGGCCACGCTCACCGGACCCAGCCGTTCCGCGACCAGCGCCCGCGATTCGGGCCACTGCATCACGCCATCCGCGAGTTCGCTCGTGGGGAACTGTACGACCAGTTTCCGCGCCGCGACCGGAGCCGCGAGTTGACGGCTCAGAAGGAACAAGCGCCCGGCCGGCGAGAGCGGGAACCCGCTTCGCTCCACGAACCACTGATCGATCTCCGTGAGCGTGAGCCCGAGTTCCGCCGCTCGCCGAAGCGATCGCGGCGTCAGCTTGAAGCGCCGCACGCTCGGCGTCTCGTTCGGCAGCGGCTCGGCGTACTTCCCGATTTCGGCTTCGAGGAGCAGGTCCGATTGCGCCGCGTCCACGAGCAGCGTCACGCCGTCGTCCGCCACCGTGATGCAGCGTTGCGGGCGGCTTTCGTAATCACGGTTGCCAATGAGCCGCAGTTGCGTGAGGTTCGGCTCCTTGCCGTCCGCCGTCATGCCGATTCGATCGGTGACGCGAAGCACGACGATCCCGCGGCCCACGGCTTCATCCAGTTCCGCGGGCGACGGAAACTCGACGAGTACGGCCGACGAATACGCCGTGATGCGTTCCCGCTTGTTGGACCACCGCTGAAGCAGATCGGCGACGGTCGCGGGCACGGGTCGTGTGCCATGGCGATTCAGCGTTTGAAGAATCATCGGCAGCGTGAGGCCGGATTCGAGCCCGCGGTAAGTCTGCTCGGGATTCAGTTCCAGAGTGCATGCGGGGCCGAGGCCCTTCCATCGGGCGAACCGCGAGAGCGTCGCGATCAGTTCCGGGGTCAGCCCCTGGCGGTACGCGAGCACCTCCGCGTTCGGTTGAACCAGCAGCGTCTGCGGGAAGGCGGGAGGCGTGGCGGCCTCGCCTCCGCCGGCGAGCAGGAAGCGGCCCATGTCCGAGAGACGCACGCGACGGCCCTCCGCCGTGTCCACGGCTTCGACCAGCCGCAACGGATGCGCCACACCCAGCAGGAACCGATCGACCCACGCCACGCCGCGATCCGCCTGCGCCGATTCCGGCAGCGTGCCCGCCCATGTCGGATGATGATCCCAGAGCCACGCGGCGAGGGCGTTCGTCGGCGTGGAATCGCCCGGCTTCTTCGCTCCGGAGGCGAGCACGAGCAGAAGCAGGAATGCGGCGCTGGGAAACGGCGAAAGTCCGACCTCGCTGGGAGCATACCCGGCGAGCGGATCCCATGTCTCGACGAGCGGCAACGCGGCGAAGAGCCGTTCGAGCGCCGTCGGCAGCGGGACGCTCCACGAGTCGAGCGGCTGTGCCCGCAGTTCGCCGTCCGTTTCCTGCAACAATCCGGCGGCTCGGGCCCAAAAGAGGGCGAGGGCGCCGGGATCGATCAGCGTGGCGAGTTGATCCACGGCCGGCGCGTTGAGCGTTTCATCCGCTTGAAGGCGCGTCTGATCGCGCTTGAAAAGCGTCCGCCCTTGCGTGAGCCGCATCGGCCCGGCTTCGATCTGCTGCCACACTGCGGCGAGCCGGAGCGGCCAATCGAGACCGTCCGCGAGACGAACCGCACCGGAGCCGGGCTCGGCGAGGTTCGGCAACTCCAGGTCTTCTCCTCGAGCCCGGTTGGCTACGGACGGATGTGCGAAGACCACGGCGTTCAGCGTGCCGGAAGCCCCGAGCCACGCGGCGAAGTCGTCGATCATGCCGCCGGTCAATTCCGGAAACAGCAGACCCGATTCGAGCGCCTCCTGAATCGGAGTGAACCCTTCGCCGTGGCCAAGCCCCGCGAGCGTGGCCAGCAAGTGCCCGACTTTCCACCGCGGTTGCCGGCTCAGGCCGATCACCGCGAGCAACTTACGCCCCGCGGGAGACAGATCCCGGATGCGGCGGTCGATCACCGGCGGGTTCAGCAGCGTGCCGATGGACTTGTCCAGCACTTCATCCAGCGGCTGATTGGTGCGGGCACGCACGAGCTTGGCCGCGACTTGACGCAGCAACGGCTCGGCGAATTGTGTCAGCGTGTCGCGAACGTGCTGGGACCATGCGTCGTCCGACTCGGCGTTTGGAGGCATTCAGGTGTTTTATGGGGCTGGCGTTCTGAAGTCCGCGCGAACGAGAGATCATGGCATGGAAACGACCCCTCGGGGTGCAACCCCAAGAAATCCGGTTGCACCCCGGCACACCCGGCTCGCGGGGCTGTGTCGACAGATTTTGGCGGCGGAGCCGCTCTTGGGTGGCGCCGCCCGGCTTCCAGACGGGAACTTCCTTCGAAGTCAGCCACCCTCGGAAGGAGCCCCAACGGGGAGAGGGTCATGCTCTTCGCAAAGCGTGTCTTGCACTCAGCAGTGGGCAGGTGGGTACCGGATTTGAAGTGAGCACACCCCGACAGGAGAACCGGCGAGGAAGCCGGTTCCACCCAGACAGACCGGCGAGGACGCCGGTTCCACCCTGGACGGGTTCAACCGATCACGGGGAGTACGGGCGGCTGGAGCGGCGGGAGTGAGCCTGGTGCTTGGAGGTTTTCAGATATCGGGCATTCGCTCCGGATTCGAGCATCGCTTCGAGTTCGGCGAAGGCCTTGATCTCGGCTTGAATTTCGGGCGTGTTCGGGGCCGCGGCCAGAACCACTTTGGCCTTGTTCATCCACGCCTGTGCGTCCGCCGCGTGACCGGCTTCGAGGCACGTCGTGGCCTTGCGCTTGTACCGCGCCACGAGCAACAGAGCCACGCGCTCCTCGACTTCGACATTCGCCGCGAGCGCGTCCCACGCCGCGCTCGGCACGCCGTTCAAGCTCAGCGTTGCGGACAGGGTTCGTGGGGCCGTGGCGTTCGGCTCCGTCCACTCGATTTGCACGTTCGCGAGAACGGACTCGCTCCCCAACGGTGGAACGACCAGACGCAGGACCGCGAGGACGGGCATCCCGGCGACGAGATTCGGGAGCTTGTAGCGATCATCGGGCGACTGATCGAAATCGTTCAGAACCTCGGCGAGGGCGACGCCGCCTCGAGGTTGCACGCCGAGGAGCACGGCGTTGCCGAAGGTTCGCATCAACCCCTGAAGTTCGCTTTGGAAGATGTCCGGGAGTTGGTTCGGGCTCTCGACGTAGTGGTAGTTTCCGTCGCCGCTCTTCGCCATGGCCTCGAGGAGATCCTCGTTGTAGTCGTTGCCGAGGCCGAGGGTGGTGGTGCTCACGGAACCGCGAGACGCTCGGTTGACGTCCGTCGCGATCTGATCGGGAACCGTGAGGCCGACGTTGGCGTGGCCGTCCGAGAGCAGCAGCACGCGATTGATGCCGTTCTTCACGAGGTGCGAGGTAACTTGCTTCGCGCTCTCGCTCCATCCGGCGTGCAGAGCGGTTTGCCCGTTCGAACGGATGTCTGCGATCTCGCCGATGATCCGGGACTTGGCCTCGGCCGTCGTGTTGGGCACGATCGTCTCGACCTTGTCGTCGAAGACGGTGACGCTGACGCGGTCCGTGGGGAGGAGTTGCTGCACGGCGAAGATCGCGGCCTGGCGGGCCTGCTCGATCTTGCCGCCGACCATGGAACCCGAGCGGTCGATGGCGAGGCCGAGGTTCAACGGCGGGCGCGTCACGTTCAACTGGGTCGGGGCCGAGATTCTCACAAGCACGTCGAGCGTAGTCGCGGCGTCGCTGCGGACGGCCGGCTTCAACGGAATCCATTCGACGGCAGGATCGAACATGGCGACGGCTCCTCGAGGTGGAAGAACGGACGGGCGGAACGGCAATCAGGTTCACCTCCGCCCAGTGAACCACATTTCCGGCGAAGTGCAAGGTCCGTCACGAATCGCGACTCGGGTCACACCGTTCGCTTCGAGCCCGCGCCCGAATAGAATCATGGCATCCGTGAGGAGCCTGCCGTGATTCGTGCCGAACCCGTCAGCGATTGGACCGACCGCGAACTTGGCGAGGCGGAACACCTGCGGACGGCCGCGGACCGCGTGCTCGCCGAGTGCGGCAAAGTGATCGTCGGCCAGCAGGAAGTCCTCGAGCAACTCATCATCGCGATCCTGGCCCAGGGGCACGCGCTGCTCGTCGGCGTGCCCGGCCTCGCCAAGACTCTCATGATCCGCACGCTCGCGGACAGCATGGCCCTCAGCTTCAACCGCGTGCAGTTCACCCCGGACCTCATGCCGTCGGACATCACCGGCACCGAGATGCTTCAAGAGGACAAGAGCACGGGGCAACGCGTTTTCCGGTTTCTCCAGGGGCCGATCTTCGCCAACGTGGTGCTCGCGGACGAGATCAACCGGACGCCTCCGAAGACGCAGGCGGCGCTGCTCGAAGCCATGCAGGAGAAGCAGGTCACTGTCGCAGGGAACAAACACCTGCTGCCGAACCCGTTCTTCGTGCTCGCGACGCAGAACCCCATCGAACAGGAAGGCACGTATCCGCTGCCGGAAGCGCAGCAGGATCGCTTCATGTTCACGATCTCGGTGGGCTATCCGAACGAAGACGAAGAGTTCCGAATCATCGAAGCGACGACCTCGCCCTCGAAAGCGAAAGTGGAGCGGGTGGTGACCGGGGACGAGATGCTGATGATGCAGGGGCTCGTGAGGCGGGTCCCGGCGGCGGCGTACGTCATCAAGTACGCTTTGAAGCTGTCGCGGCTCACGCGGCCGCACATGCAGAACGGCGAAGCCCCGGACCCGAACGTTCCGGACTTCGTGAAGAAGTACGTGACGTGGGGCGCGGGGCCGCGAGCGGGACAGAATTTGATCCTGGCGGCGAAAGCCCGTGCCCTGCTCCGCGGCCGCACCTACGTCGCCATCGAGGACGTGAAGGCCGTCGCCCTTCCCGTGTTGCGCCACCGAGTCATCACGAACTACAACGCCGAGGCGGACCGCGTCACTCCGGACGAGATCGTTCGCAAACTGCTCGCGATCGTGCCCCGCGAGGGGTGAGATCAAGGGGTTCCGGTGAACCAGCCGTCCTTCAGCTTGCCGTCGCGAGCGGTGTAAAACTTCAGCGGCAGAAAGCTCGCATAGTCCTTGTGGTTCAACACGAAGGCGATGTCCTCGGCCCGCAGCGTCTCCCACGAGTGCAGGCCGACGAGGATATCGCCCTTCTGGATGCCCGCGGTGGCGGCCGCGCTTCCGGCGGAAACGTCCGTGACGATCAACCCGCCGTGCAGTTGCGGGTTGGCCTTGGCGACGGCCTCGGCTCCGACGGGCGCCACCTTCACTCCGAGCCGCTTGAACGCGAGATCCGCGGGGCTCGCGATCACGGCCTTGGCCGCCGCGAGTTCCATCTCGACGTCGAGTTTCTCGCCGCCGCGGTTCACCTTCACCGCCACTTTCGCGGGAGCGTCCAGCAGGCCACGTTCCAGGTCGATCGCGGTCTGGATCGCGGTGTCATTCACGCGTTCGATCACGTCCCCGGATTTGAGACCGGCGGCGGCGGCGGGCGAACCCGTCTCCACCGATTCGACCTTGAGGATGCGAAGCGCGGCGCTCTCGGTCTGGGTGCGAACGGCGTCGCTCTTCAGCGTGAGGCCGTGCTTCGCGCCGCCACGTTTGCGGCTGACCATCTCGGCGGACCGGTTCACGACGAAGTCGATGGGCAGGGCGAAGCCGATGTTCTGGGCCCCGGCGCGGATGGCGACGTTGACGCCGACGAGTTCGCCGAGCACGTTCAGGAGCGGGCCGCCCGAGTTGCCCGGGTTGATCGGCGCGCTCGTCTGGATGAGGTTCTTGTAGCCCATGTCCTTGTTCAGCGACACGTCGCGGCCCTTGAACGAGACGCGGCCGTGCGTCACGGTGTGCTCATAACCGTACGCGTTGCCGATGGCGATCACCGGCTCGCCGACCATGAGATCCTGCGAGGTGCCGAAGGCCATAATCGGCAGCGGCTTCACGGGATCGATCTTGATGAGCGCGAGGTCCGCTTCCTTGTCCGTGACGAGGACGCGGGCGGTGTACCCGGTGCCGTCGTGGAGGCGGACACGGAGCAGGCTGACGTCGTCGATCACGTGGAAGTTGGTGATCACGTAGCCGCGCGGGTCGATGAGGATCCCGGTGCCCATGCCGTTCACCTGCTGCGGGCGAACGGGGGATCGGTTGAACGGGTCGTCGCTCGGCGCATTCACGGTTCGTTCGGAGTGGATGTTCACGACGGCGGCCTTGGCCTTGTCGTAGACGTCGACCACTTCGTCGCGTCGTTTGCCGGGAGTGAGTTGCCGCACGGCCGAGGCGGGCTCGACGGATGCGGGCGGGTTCTCGGCGGAGATGGTGGGCGGAGTGAAGCCGGGGGCCGCGAGCCCGAACCCGACGGCGGCCGCGAGCCCGGCCGGAAGTAGCAATCGCCGGCGAATCCACGAAGCGCTCACCGATCGCATGGAGCCCCCGATCTGAGGCGGGCGGAGGGCGCGGGCGAGATGCCGGCCTCCGTGCCGATCAACGTCCCTTTCATTCGGACGCGGGGGTTCGAAGGCTGGACGGCTTCAGGCCGCAGGTGGGCCGGGAAGCGGCTTTCAGCGTGCTGTTGCGCCGAAATCGCCGTCCGGTGCGGCGCCGCGGGTCGGGCGGATGAACGCGAAGAGTTCGGTGGTAGGGGTTGTGCGGGGCAACTTGTTACGGGCGAGCGGCGGATGTGAGTCCGCTGTTCCGGCTCAACGACCAAATCAGTCGGTTCCTCAGGGCACGTCGCCGGGGCGGCCGAGAACGGAGTCGGCTCGGTGGAGGCCGGCGGCCACGGCCCCGAACTGGTTGCGGAAGATGTCGTCCCCTTCGAGGCCGACGTTCGCCGTGGTCGCGAAACGCACGTTCCCGCCGACATAGAGCACGTTGTGGCCGCCGCGGTGGCCCGAGACCGGCCCGCCCGCCGGGGCGATTCCTTCGGACGGGAAATCGGAACTGATCGGCGTCAGGTCGTTCTCGCCGCTTCGGAACGAGACCTGGACCACGGCGTTGTTCATGCGGTGGCCGAGGGCGTAGGTGTAGCTCACGTGGCCGGAGGCGGGAGCGGCGGGGCAGTTCGCGTGGAACCCGGGCGGGCACTGCCCCGCGTCCGTCAGGGCTTTCACGAACGTGTCCGCCGTGGGGTACGCCTCGGTGCCGACTTGCGGGAAGCGGCCGCCGTGCGTGTCCGCGTAGCCAGCGAGCCCGGAGTGGAGCGTGCGGAGGTTGTTCTGGCAGGCGAGGCCATCGCTGGCGCTGCGGGCTCGGTTCACGAACGAGAATGCGAGGCCGAGCGCGAGGAAGCCGATGCCGGCGGCCACGATCAGATCGAACCGGAACCGGCCGCCCACAAACCGCGTCTCGGCCTCATCGCGAGCCGCGTGATATTGAACGGACGGGACGGCGAGTTCTTCGGCGAGGCGGGCCACGGTGCGTTGTGCGAGCCCGGCGGGGGGCGAGAAGTCGCGATCCGCGGCGAGCGGAGCCACGGCCTCGCGAATTCGGCGGACTTTCTCGACCTCGTGCGAATGATCGGCGAGATAAGCCGCCATCGCCTCGCGTTCGGCGGGTTCGAGCAAGTCGAGGGCGTAGCCGATGAAGTCGTCGTCGGTCATGGCGTCACCTGTTCGGTTCGGCATCGGGCGCCTGTGCGCTCGGTTCACCGGAGTTCATCGCCTTCCATTCTTCGCTGAGTTTCACCAACGCCGCATGCAGTCGGGACTTCACCGTGCCAAGCGGGATGTCCAAGGTGTCCGCGATGTCACGGTACTTCATGCCTTGGAAGTACGCCAGGACGATCGTCTCGCGGAGAAGGTCCGGGAGCCGGGCGACGCAGGCCCGGACTCGTTCGCGTTCCTCGGCGCCCTCGGCGGCCTCGGGCGGGGCGGCTCCGAGCGCCGGAAGTACCTCGAAGAGCGGCCGCGGTTCGCCGTCTTCGTCTGCCGTCATGAGCCCGTCGGCCCGGCGATCCGCCTGCCGATTCCGCTTCCGCAGGGCGTCGATGGCCTGATTCGTGGCGATGGTGTAGAGCCACGGGCGGGCCGGGCGGCCGGGTTCGTACTGCTTGATTTTCCGAAACACCGCGAGGAACGTGGTTTGGAACACGTCGTCCGCGAGGTCTTCGTCGCCGAGGTAGCGACGGAGGTAGCCGAACAACTCGCGTTCGTATCGGCGCACGAGCGGACCGAACACCTCGCGGTCCCCCGTGCGGAGCCGGGCGAGAAGTTGCTCGTCGGTCTCCGCGGGTGGCGGCGGTTCGGGCACGTCCCTATGGGTCCTACGCGGGTGCGGCGGGCTTTGTTCGTGTGGGCACGCCTCTGGATTTTGGCGAAGCCCAATTTGGGGTGGCCCGGCTTCCAGCCGGCGCTCCTTCCGAGGGTGGCGGACTACGAAGGAAGTTGCCCCCGAAAGAAGAGCCCCGGCTGGAAGCCGGGGCCACACACCGGCTAGAAGCCGGTGCCACCCAAGCGCGGCTCCGCCGCCAAAATCAGTCGGCACGCCCGTTCGTGATGTTGTAGTTGAACGAAGGACTTGTTCCCGGATACAACGTTACTGCCGGTGCAGGACGGGAACGCGGCCGAGGGGGATCGGACGCGGCCGGCGCAGACCTCAGGAAGGGACATCTCATGAAACGCGTCGGTCTCGCGATGTTCGTCGCGACCGCGGCCCTCGCCGCCGCACCGTCTTCGGCCTCCGCCACGTTCTTCGCCCGCTGGTGTGCCCCATACGGCGGCTGGTACGCTCCGGCTCCCCACTATCAAGTCGTGCCGCAGTTCTACCTCGTCCCGGTTCCGCAGTACTATTTCGTTCCCGGCCCCGAATATCACGTGCCGCTGAATCCGCGGCCGCGCACCGAGAACAACACCATCCCGCCGGCCCGGCCCACCGGAAGCCCGCGATCGGACGCACCGCCGCGATCCGCTCCGATGGTCACCGTGATCCCGGACATGCTCCCGCCGAAGGTGGCGCCCGCGGCCGATCCCATGGTGAAGCCCGCCGGCATCGACGCGGCGATTCCGATGCCCGCCCCGGCGCCGATGAACCCGCTCGTGATCCCGGATCCGATGGTGCCGAAAGCGCCGCCGATAAATCCTCTGGTGCTGCCGGAAGGTCCGAAAGCGCCGCCCGCAGTCGTGCCCGAGGCGAAGCCGATGCCCGCTCCCGCCGCTCCGGAAGGGATTCCCGCGATTCCCTTGCCCGAACCGCGAAAGACGCCCACGGTCGAGAAGAACAACAAAGACGAACTGCCGCCGCTGGTGCTGCCGCCGGAAGGCACGGGCACGTCGTCCGGCGTGATTCCCCCGATCACGGTGAAGTCGAGCCCGCTGGCCGGAGCGATCAAGGTCCAGGTCTTCACCGCGGCCGGCACCGCGACGGGCGCCCTCCGCAAGGTCGGGTTCTTCAATCACACCGATCGCGACCTCGAACTCACGATCGCCGGTCAGGCCGTGAAGTTGCCGAAGAAGAGCTACCTGAACGCCGAGCTGCCCGCGAAGTTCACTTGGAAGGCGGCCGGGAACGACGCACAAACCGCGACCGTACCCGACGGCGCCGCCGGCCTCGATGTCGTGTTCAAAGAGTGAATCCCCACCCGGAGCCCACCATGATCCGCCTGTTCGCCGCGGCCCTCGTCGCGGTTCTTCCCATGACCGCACGGGCCGACGACGACGACGCCAAACTCCTCTCCCAGGCCGAAGAGGCGTTCAAGGACGGCAACTACAAGGACGCCGCGGAACTGGCCGAGAAGGCGGCGAAGGCGGACCCGAAGAACCCCGCCGGGCCCTTCCTCGCCGGCACCGCGTACTCCCGACTCCGCCGGCATGAAGACGCCATCAAGGCCTTCACCGTGGTTCTCGACCGCGACCCGAAGGCCGTGCTGGCGAACGACCGCCGTGGCGACGCGTACCTCAAGTCCGGCAAGTGGAAGGAATCGATCGCCGACTTCGACGTGTTCCTCAAGGCGAACCCCAAGTTCGCCCCCGAGCACTGGCGTCGCGGCATCGCCCTCTATTACGCCGGCCGCTTCGACGACGGCGTGAACCAGTTCGACATCCACCGCACCGTGAACCCCGAGGACGTGGAGAACTCGGCGTGGCACTACCTGTGCAACGCGAGGGCGAACACACCGAAGAAGGCCCGCGAAGACCTCATCCCGGTCACGAAAGACGCCCGCGTGCCGATGAAGGAAGTGCTCGAACTCTTCGCCGGGAAGTTGAAGCCGCAGGACGTGATCGACGCGGCGGAGAACGCGAAGCTCAAGGGCGAGGCGCTCACCTCGGCCCGCTTCTACGCCCACCTGTACGTGGCGCTCCACCACGAGAGCGAGAGGGACGAGAAGAAAGCGCTGGAGCACATCACGATCGCCGCCGAAAAATACAAGATCGGCGACTACATGTGGGACGTGGCCGACGCGCACCTGAAAGCGCTGAAGAGCAAGAAGTGACGTTTGCGATCGACCGGAGGCCGTTCATGGTTCGCGGGTTGCCGATGCTGCTGGTTCTCGTCGCGTTCGGGTGCGGCGGTTCCGCCAAGGAACTGCCGAAGGAGATCGTCGCGCCGCCGGAGAGGCCCGCGGACGAAGTCGGCCCCGTCGTACCGAAGGAGTCCGAAGCCGAGGCGAAGAAGTTGGTGGCGAAGTGCGTGGCCGCCGCGACCGAGAACCATCCCGAGCGGCTCGAAAAACTGAAGGTGAACCGGATGACGGAGTCCGGGCAGCAGTGGCAGCAGGGCGCGTTCGTGCCGACGAGCCGCAAGCTCGCCGCCGCCTGGCCGGACCGCTTCCTCTTCACCGACGAATCGAACGCGAACGGCCCCGTGAAGCTGTCCATCGGCCTGCGGCAATCGCAACTCTCGTTCCGCCGCAACGATCAACCTTTCGATCCCGGCATGCCCAAGGGGTACGAGACGGTGCTGCAGGTGGACAGCGTGGGCCTGCACTGGATGCTCACGCTGGTGCCGCTGACGGACGCGAAAAGCGTGGTCTTCAACGCGAAGAAACAGACGCTTGGAGTCGCGACCGCGGACACGGTTCAGGTGTTCGTGCCCGGATGCCCGGTGTACACCGTGTGGTTCGACGAAAAGACGAGCCTGATCGGGCTGGTCACGTATCAGCACGTCGAGGGCGGCGTCTCGAAGTTGAACAAGCGGCAGGCGTCCGGCGGGCACAAGCCGTTCGCCGGAGTGCTGCTGCCGACCACCCTCGAGTTCGAACGCAACGGCGCGCCGGTGGAGTCATGGAAGATCACGGCGTGGGAGTTCCCCGAGAAACTCGAGGACGCCGTTTTCGATCAGAAGTGAGAAGCGTCGCCGATCAACCGTCCACCACTTCGATCACGATGGCCGAGACGTTGTCGCGGGAACCCGAGTCGAGAGCGAGTTGGCCGAGGCCGTCCGCACAAGCCTTGACGTCCGGCTGATCGGAGATGTACGAGGCGAGTTGTTCGTCCGGAACCACGCCGCTCAGCCCGTCCGAGCAGAGCAGGAAGCGATCGCCGGCCTGGACCGGCACGACGGACACTTCCGGGCCTTCGCCCACTTCCTTGGAACCGAGGTACTTCCAGAGCACGTTGCGGAAACGGTGGTCCTTGGCCTCGGCGGGCGAGATGGTCCGGGCTTCGACGAGCGCCTGCGCCAGCGAGTGGTCCACGGTGAGTTGTTGAATCTTGCCCTTGCGAACGAGATAGGCCCGGCTGTCGCCCACGCCGGCGACGAACATTTCGGCGCCCTTCCGCCAGATGGCCATGACCACCGTGGTGCCCATGTTCTTCATGTCTTTATCGAGGGCGCCCATCGCCATGATTTCTTCATTGGCCTGAACGATGGCGCGGCGCGTCGTGTTCTTCACCGCGTCGTGCGTCATCCCCGCGGTGAGGTTCTTGCGGAGTTCGCGCGGCACGATCTCCACGGCCCGCTTGCTGGCCACTTCGCCCGCCTGCTGCCCTCCCATGCCGTCCGCCACGACCGCGACCGTGAGGTCCGGGAATTGGCGAACGTCGATCGAGTCTTCGTTGTTCTCGCGGTAGTTCCCGAGCAGGCTGCACTGACCGATGTTTAACGTGAAGGCCATGTCCGACTCCGAGCGCGAAGCCCACCGGGCGAGGGGGGCGCCGGGAAGCCAAAGAGCCTCCCGCGACGCATGGAAGTTAGCTTACGACCCGATCTCCGGCCGTGCAATCCGGACCGGGGAAACCGCGGGCTCCGGGAGCGACCGAATTTCCCGGGTGCAGCGTTCGACCACGAGCGGCTGCCTTGTTGTGGACAGCCGCAGCGCCGGTTGCCCTGGGCTCAAGCCAAGGCGTCCTTGATGAGCGGGGCCTCTTCGGCGATCAGCTTCACGGGGCGGTTCGCCGGGGTCGTCACGATCGTGTCGGAGTCGATGCCGAGGAGATGGTAGAGGGTGCGGCCAAAGCTCTCGATCTTGTAGAACTTGTCCGACACTCGTTCTCCGAGCTTGTCGGTGGCTCCGACGATCGCGCCGCGTTTGAACCCGCCTCCGGCCGCGATCACGAACTGGGCATAGTCCCAGTGATCGCGACCCGCTCCGGCCGCCTTCGGGTTGTCGATCTTGGGCCTGCGGCCCATCTCGCCCAACGCCAGCACGATGGTGCTGTCCAGCATTCCTCGGTCTTCGAGGTCGTCGAGCAAGGCGGCGAGGCACGCGTCGAACATCGGGATCTGCTGCTTCCCCGCGGTGAAGTTGTCCCCGTGCCAGTCCCAGTATCCGAGATTGAAGTGGACGACGGGGACGCCGGCCTCGACGAGCCGCCGGGCGACCAGGAAGTGCCGCGGATCGCCGATCGGATATCGGTGCTTGGACGGCTGCAACCGGGTGAACCGATCCACCGATTTGCTCGATTCCTTCGAAAGGTCGAGGGCGTTCCGCAGTTTCGGCGACCGGAGCAGGTTGAAAGCGGTTTGCTGGTATTGATCGAGCCCGGCGATGAGTTCGTCCGCGGTGTCGTCGCGGCGAAGCTTCGCGTCCACGGCCTTGAGCAGTTCCGCGTTCTTTTCGAAACTCGGCACCTCGAGTTGAGGCTTGAGCATCGCCGTGATCGCGTCCTTGTCCTTGAGCGGCTGCATGACGAACGGCGAGTGGGCGGGCCCGAGGAAGCTGCGAGCCAGCGAGTTGTGCGTGTGAACGTCGATCTCGTCGAGTACGGCATAGGTGGGCAGGTCCGCGGGGCCGGGGCGGAGTTTGTTCACCACGCTGCCGTAGGTGGGATACTCGTCCGATCCGGTGGTGAGCCGCGGGTTGCCGGTGAGCCAGTAGAGCGGGGCCTGGCTGTGGTCGCCCGGCTTGTTCAACGTGCTGACGGAGCGAATGACGGTGTACTTGTCCGCCCGCTTCGCGAGTTCGGGGAGCAATTCGCCGACCTGCAGGCCGACGACATTGGATTGGATCGGCTTCCAAAGCCCGCGGTACTCCTCGGGGGAGTCGGGCTTCATGTCGAACATGTCGGTGTGGGGCGGGCCGCCGCCGAGCCAGCAGACGATGAGGCTCTTGGCCTTGGCGTCCGCGGGGCGGGCCTGCAGCACGTCCAACATGCCGACGCCGCACAGACCGAGCCCGCCGACTCGGAGGAAATCACGACGCGAAAGGTTCATTTGACGCTCCCGCTGGGTAGTTCCTGATCGAACCGACGACGGCACGTCGCATCGCGAAAAACCAGTTGGTTTCGATCCGTCTCATGAGGCCGGAACAACTGAATCCTGCGACAGAAGTTCCAACACATCGATCCCGTCTTTCGTGACGATGAGTTCTCCATCGCCCGGCCAGATCGAAAGAATTGGTCCGCCTTCCGAATCGTGGCTGTATTTCAGCGTCATCGGCATTTTAGAGTAGTGGTCCCTCAGCACGACTTCCTCGCCGGGCGGCAGCATGAACAACGCCCCTTCAGGCTCGATGTACAACGACAAGGAGACCTCGCAGGCATTCCGAAACACGGATTGGTTAATCGTCACGAGTCTTCCCCCACGTCGTGGAGTTCTGCAAGCGCCCGCAACTGTGCCGCCCTTCCGGCCGCACTCGGGTTGCTCGGAGTGATGCGAGCGATCTGCTCGTAGGCATCCGCGACATCGAGCAACCGTTCACGAGTCCAGCCCTTGAAGGCAAGATCCTCGGCCGTGAAATCGCTCACGCTCTTAGTCACAATACCCGGTTCCCAGCCGAAATACTCTCCTGCTTTCGCCAGATTCACTCCACCCGCCGCCCGAATCCGCTCTCGCAATTTCACTTGGGAAAGGGTTTGAGGATGCGGGCTGTCCATGTTCGGAAGATACCCCACCATCGTCGTGCTTTCGAGAACAATCGCGGGTACACTGCCTCCCATCCTCACCGGAGACGCAAACATGAGTCCCACTCGCCGCGAGTTCCTTCGCACGTCCGCCGCCGTCGCCCTCGCCCCTTCCGCGGGGTTCGCCATCGACCCGATCAAGCGGCCCGGCCCGAAGGCGGATCTGAAGCTCGCACTCGCCGCGTACAGCTTCAACAAGGCGCTCAATCTCGCCAAGCCGACCATGACCCTGTTCGACTTCGTGGACTTCGCCGCCGAGAACGAGTTCCCCGCCGTCGAACTCACGTCGTACTACTGGGCCGAGACCACGGACGCGTACATCGAGAAGCTCCGGGCCCACTGCGAGAAGAAGAAGATGGCCGTGTCCGGCGTGCCGGTCGGGAACACGTTCACGTACAAGGACTTGGCCAAGCGAGCGGCCGAAGTGAAGAAGGTGAAGGACTGGACGGCCCGCGCCGCGAAGATCGGCGCCAAGACAGTCCGCATCTTCGCCGGGAGCCTCGAAAAGGGCGAGACCCTCGCGGACGCACAACAGCGAGTCGTGGACTGCATGAACGAATGCTGCGAAACCGCGGAGAAACACGGCATCCTGCTCGCCCTCGAAAACCATCACGGCGTGACGGACACGGCCGAGAACCTGCTGCGACTCGTGAAGCCCGTGAAGAGCCCGGCCCTCGGCGTGAACATCGACACGGGCAACTTCCACACCGCGGACCCCTACGCGGACATCGCCAAGGTCGCCCCGTACGGCGTGGTTTCGCAGTTGAAGACGGAGGTCTTTCCGGGCAACAAGAAGGAAGAGGCCGACCTCGCCCGAGTGATCAGGATTCTCAAGGACGCCAACTTCCACGGCTACGTCGCGCTCGAATACGAGGCCGCCGAAGATCCCAGGATCGCCGTGCCCCGCTACGGCAAGGAACTGCGGAAGTTGATCGGTTGACTTCAAACGCGAACTCACCACAAAGGCACAAAGATGACACGAAGGCACACGACCTTCAACCGGCGCACTGTGTACTTCTTCGTGTGACTCCGTGTCCGAGTGATGAAACCGACTTACGAGGTGATTTGATGGGCGAACGCGAACAGAAGCTGGTGGCCGCGGGATATCCGCTGGAACGCGGGCCGAAAGAGGGCCCCGTGATCGACCTTCTCTCGATCCTCGGCGACACGCTCTACGCCTCGGGGCAGGTGCCGTACGACGCGGGCACGCTCACCAGCAAGGGGAAGGTGCCGTCGCAGGTGTCCGTCGAAGACGCGACCAAGGCCGCCGGGCTGTGCGCGGCGAACATCCTCCGCGCCATCGTCACCAAGCTCGGCTCGCTGGACAAAATCGAGCGCGTCGTCCGCGTCACGGGCTACGTGAACGCGGACCCGGACTTCACCGAGTGCCATATGGTGATCAACGGGGCGACGAATCTGCTGAAGGACGTCTTCGGGCCGGACGCAGGCCGCCACGCCCGCACGGCGCTCGGCATGGGCCAACTTCCGCTCGGCACCAGTGTCGAGGTCGAAGCGATCTTCCAACTGAAGAAGTGACAACATCCGTTCGCGAGGGACGAAGCCGGTCCCTCGCGAACATCGCACTCACACGAGCAGTTCGCGGCAGTCGGCGATGGAGCCGCTCAGGGCGCTGGCGGCGACCGTGAGCGGGCTGGCCAAGAACACCTGGGCTTCCTTGTGGCCCATGCGGCCGGGGAAATTGCGGTTCGTGGTGCTGATGCACGAGATCGGCGTGTTCAGGCGGCCGAAGGTGTCCGACGGGCCGCCAAGGCACGCGGCGCAACTCGCGTCGCCGATCTTTGCCCCCGCGTTCAGGAAGATGTCTCGCAGGCTCTTCCCGCCGATCGTTTCCGAGTCCAGGCCACGCGCCACTTCTGTCGTCGCGGGCACCACGAAGGTGTCGATCTTCACGCTCTTGCCGTTGAGCAGTTCCGCGGCGGCCTTGAAGTCCGTGAGCTTGCCGCCCGTGCAGGAACCGATGTAGGCGCGGTCCAGCTTCGTGCCCTTCACTTCGCTCACGAACGCCTTGTTGTCCGGCGAGTGCGGCTTCGCGATCACCGGTTCGAGCTTCGTCACGTCGTAGACCTTCTCGTGGATGAACTTCGCGCCAGGATCGGTGTACACCGCGGTGTACGGCTTCTGGCCGGCGTTGCGCTTTTTCACGTAGTCGAAGGTGACCTGATCCGGCGCGATGATGCCGTTCTTGCCGCCGGCCTCGATGGCCATGTTGCAGAGGGTCATGCGTTCTTCGATGTTCAGGGCGAAGATGCCGTCTCCGTCGAACTCCATGGCGCGGTAGGTGGCGCCGTCCACGCCGATGTCGCCGATCACGGCGAGGATCAGATCCTTGGCCATGAGGTAGGGCGGGAGGTTGCCATGGAAGACGAACCGCATCGTCGGTGGCGTCTTGAGCCAGAGCTTGCCGGTGCCGAGCACGAAGCCCGCGTCCGTGTTGCCGATGCCGGTGGCGAACTCGCCGAAAGCCCCGGCCGTACACGTGTGACTGTCCGTGCCGAGGAGCACTTCGCCCGGGCGGGTGTGGCCTTCCTCCGGCAGCGCGATGTGGCACACGCCCTTATACTTCTCGGTGCCCACGTCGTAGAAGTATTTCAGATTCTGTTCCTTGGCGAAGGCGCGGAGCACGTCCACGTTGCGGTTCGCCATCGCGTCCTGCGTGAAGATGTAGTGGTCCGGGATGATCACGAGTTTCTCGCGATCCCAGACCTTGGCGGCCTCGCCGAAGTTCTTCTTGAACACGCCGATGGTGCCGGGGCCGCACACGTCGTGGGTCATGAGCACGTCGATGTCAACCCACACGTTTTCGCCGGGTTCGACGCCCGGCTTGCCGGCTGCGCGGGCGAGGATCTTCTCGGTCATCGTCATCGGAAGAGGCATGAAATCGGCTCCGAGTCGCAGGCGAAAGCAGGACGGTCATCATACCGAATCGAGCGGGCGAGACGTGACAAGTTGTCGAGCCGGCCGCGTGAGCGACCGGAGTCGAGGCGCTTGCGAACTCCCGTGACCTCATGTCACGGGCTCGACACTCATTTGAACAGGTCGGAAGGCTTCACGCCCTTGGCGTGGCCGCCGAACTTGAACGGCGTCGGCTTGTAGTCGCCCACGAGGTCCACGTTCGTCTTCGCCGGGATCTTGTCTTCCATGCCGAGGGCCCAGAGGCTGCCGTTGACGATCAGCCGCCGCGTGCCTTCGTAAGCGAAGTCCTGCGAGGCGCCCATCGTGGTGCAGAACGCGCGGCCTTCCTTCCCGCTCTCGCCCTTGTACGGCTTCGTCCAGGCCACCGGCATCATCGGGTCGTTCTTCTTCCCGCTCACGGCCTTCGAGTCCGGCATCAGCGTCTCGGTCACTTCACCGAGCACGAGGATCGTGCTGGTCTTCGGCGGGTTCGCGGTGTACACGTCCGTGGTGCCGAAGATCGAAGCGGGTTCGATCCCCTTGAGGATGGCGTTCTTCTCCTGCCCCGGAGCGACGACGCCGCGGGTCCCTTCCTTGCCGTGGTTCCCGTGGTGGGCGACCCACTTCTCGCCGAGCACGACGCGGCCGAACCCGCCTTCCCACCCTTTCACGTTGCTGCCGTTGCCGTACTTCGCGAACGGGCTCTTGCCGCCGTTGTCGAATGCGTGCGTCGAGGTGCGAAGCCCGACGATCGGTTTCCCGCTCTCGATGTAGTCGTGGATGTGCTGCATCTGATCGTCCGGCATCTTGAGCAGTCGGGTGAAGATGATGGCGAGATCCGCGGTCTTCAGCGCTTCGAGGCCGGGAATGTTCGGCACGTTCGGGTCGATGGCGCCGGACTTGTCCAAGGTGAACAGGACGGTGCATTTGAAGCCGTGCCGCTCCGCGAGAATCTTCGCGAGTTGCGGGATCGTCTCTTCCGAGCGGTACTCCTGATCGCCGCTCACGAGCACGACATGTTTTCCCTTCCCGATGCCGTCCTTGCCGTCCAACACGATGGGATCGGCGGCGAGCAGGGGCGACGCGAACAGCACGGCGGCGAGAATCGAGAGAGGTTTCATGGGAACTCGTTCCGGTGGTGATGGGGGAAGTATAGACGGCCGAATCACTCGTTCAACCGATCGACGACGCGGTTCAATTCGAGGCACACGTCGTTCATGCTGGTCGGGCGCTCGTGCGGATCGAAACTCAGGCAGCGATCCAGCAGGGCCGCGAGGCTTGGCGGCAGGTGCGGGTTCAACCCGAGCGCGGTGCGGTACCGTTCCCGGTAGGCGCGGTCCGTCATGGGGAATGTCCCCGCGCTGATGGGCGGATACTGCCCGGTCACCATCCGGTACATCGCGGCGGCGAAGCTGAAGATCTCGGTGGCGACGTTCACGGTCTTCCGGGTCGCCGTCTCCGGAGCCATGTACTCGGGCGTGCCCTGCAGGCGGCCGGTCTCTTCACCGATTTCGCGGGCGAGTCCGAAGTCGATGAGTTTGGCGGCGTGCGGAGCGAGCAGGATGTTGTTCGGCTTCAAATCCGCGTGCAGCAGGCCGTTCTCATGAAGATGGGCGACCGCGTCCGCGATTTGTTCGAAGGCGCGAAGAATCTCTTCGAGCGGCGGCTGAACCAGGCGATCGAGCGTCTGCCCCGGGACGTATTCCAGCAGCAGCTTCGTCCGCGTCGGCCGCAGCAGCCAGTCCGTCTCCGTTTCGAGCGCGAAGGCGTGGACGATGTTCGGATGATCGAGGCGGCCGAGCGTGCGGTACTCGCGGCGAGCCTGATCGAGGTACTTCCGCTCGCTCCGTTTGCCGACGTTCGTGACCTTCAGCGCGTACGTCTGCCCGTCCGCCGCGCGGCGAACGAGCATGACGTGGCTCCTGGCGCCCTGCCCGAGCGCGCCGAGCACCTCGATGGCGCCGATGTCCATGGTCGCGAGTGTCGTCGGTTTCAATTCGGAGAGTTCCTTCAAACTACGTTCGCGGAACCGGCCCCGCAAGCGACCTTGCCTCGGCTCGCGGGCCCGCGGATACTTCCCTCATGCTTGAACTCATCGACGCGACCAAGACCTACGTTCAGGGCCGGCGCACTGTGAACGCCGTGCGGGGCGTTTCGCTCACGATTCGCTCCGGCGAATTCGTGACGATCATGGGGCCGTCCGGCTCGGGGAAGTCCACGCTGATGCATCTCATGGGCGCCCTGGACACGCCGAGCGGCGGCCGCGCCGTCTTTCAAGGTCAGGACCTGCAATCGCTCACGGACAAGCAACGGTCCCTGCTCCGCCGCGACCGCATCGGCTTCGTCTTCCAGGCATTCAATCTGCTGCCCACGCTCACGGCCGCGGAGAACGTGGCGTTGCCGCTCCTGCTCGGCGGAACCGCCCGCCGTGCCGCACTCGATCGCGCCGTCGAATGCCTCGAAAAAGTTAACATGCGCCATCGGCACGATCACTTCCCGGATGAAATGTCCGGCGGGGAGATGCAGCGGGTGGCCGTGGCGCGGGCGCTCATCGCCGACCCCGAAGCCGTGCTCTGCGACGAACCCACGGGCAATCTCGACACCGCGACCAGCCGCGAGATCCTGACCCTGCTCGGCAAACTCCCCGAGCCCGGCAAACGCGCCGTCGTCATGGTCACCCACGATCCCAATGGCGCCCAGTACGGCACCCGGCTCGTCAAGATTCGGGACGGGCTTCTCGAGGCGGACGAACCTGTCATCAAGGCGTGACACATGCCCAAGACCGCCCCCTGCCCCGCGTGCCGGAGCAAGGTGAAGATTCCCCGCGATGCCCGTGCCGGTGATTCGCTCACCTGCCCGGATTGCGACGAGGTCTTCACGCCGCCCGAGTTGCGAGTGAAGCCGCGGGGGCTGGACGACGAGAACGCCTACGAGGTCCGCGAGTCCCGCGAAGAAGAAGACCTCGCGGAGGAAGAGATCGAGAGGAAGCTGAAGAAGGTGCGAGCGATTCGCACGGCCGGCCATCAGTACGCGGAACGGTTCAAGGAGAAGGACAAGCCGCTGTTCGGGCCGATGGACGTGATGCTGCTTGTGCTCACGATCGCGGCGTCTCTCGGGGCCGTGGTCGGCTTCATCGCGGCGAAGCGGGCTCCACACATCGGCGAGGGTGTGCTCATCGCCCTGTGCTACTGCGGCGTGCTGGCCATCTTCGCGTATCGCATCTTCTTCAAGCGACGCTTCTGAAGATGGAGAGTCGGCCGCGGCGTTTCGACATCAGGGAGCGTGGGGCGCTCGTGCAGTCGTGCTGTTTTGGGAGAGCGAAAGAACGTAATTGATCAGACCGAAGATGTCGTCTTGAGGGAGCGTGTTCGTGGCCGGCATCGGGGAGCCGGGCAGGCCGAGCATGATCCGGGCGTACACGTGGGCCGGATCGGCGCCGCCCTTGAACCGGCCGAGCGTCAGGTCGCGGGGGCGTGCTCGGGAACCGTCCGTGTTCACCAGTTGGCTCACCTGCGGGCCGTCCCCCTTGCCGGTCGGACCGTGGCATGGCGCGCAGATCTTCAAGTACACATCGGCTCCGCGCGTGAGCGAGGCCAGAGTCGGCGGCGGAAACTGCTTCGGGATCGACAACACGGGGCCAGGCACGCAGCGTTCCGCGGCGCGGCGATACACCTCTTCCGGTTCGATATCGCCCTGCTCGGCCAACTTCTCGAACCGTTCGATGGCGCCCGCGTACGTCAGGTCGCGGACATACTCGATGAGCGCCCGCAACTCCGCTTCGCCGAGATCGCGGAACTCGGGCATCGACGAACCGGGGATGCCGTTGCGAAGAACGGCCAGGAGATCGTCGTCGGTCGGGATGCCGCTCGGGGTCGTCACCAGCCGGTAGCGCCCTTCGCGGAAGTTTCTTGGGCGCGGCCACAGGTTGGAGGCGGCGATCCCGTTTCCGTCACCTTGCTCGCCATGGCAATGGATGCAGTGTTTCGTGTAGAGAGCGATGCCGCTGGGCGTCGGTCGATTCGCCGCGGGAGTCTCAGGTTCCGCTTTCGGCCGGAGCAGGATCGCCGCCGGTGTGCCCCAGGCGACAAGAACGAGCGCCAACGGCAGGCCGAGAAGCGCCAGTCGCTTCCAGCGTGACAGGACGTACGATCTGGCCGGATTGATTGGCGGCAGTGGATCCGCGGTGTGAGTCTGCAGCGTCGTCATACCCTCATATCTTAGAGCAACCCGGCGACGCTTCCAGAGTTCACAAAGGCACGAAATTCGACTTGTCTCGCGGATTCACGTGCGGCCGAGACGGCCGCGCTCCCAAGGGCGGCTCCCCGGCCCGCAGTCCTGATTTTCTCCAATCGGGCGCTCGCATTTCGTCGGCCGCAAGCGCAGAATGCATGTCGGCGGGTTCATCCGCTTCATTTCCCGCTCGCGAGAGGAGAACCGCCTGGCCACCCGTCAGCGACTTCACAAACACCTTTCCCAACTGGAGGCCACATCATGGCCGTCAAGCACCTCGTGGAGAACGTCCGGGACATTGCGCTCGTGGGGCACCGCGCCGCCGGGAAGACTTCCCTCGCGGATGCCCTGTTGTTCGAAGCCAAGGCCGTCGATCGACTGGGCAGCGTGGACGACGGCACCTCCGTGGCGGATTTCGACGACGAAGAGCACAAGCATCACTTCTCCATCGACACGCACGTTCTCCACACCGACCACAACGACAAGCACCTGAACATTCTGGACGCGCCCGGTTCCCCGGACTTCATCGGCGCCGCGCTCGAGGCCCTCTCCGCGGTCGAAACCGCGGTCGTCGTCGTCTCCGCGGTCAACGGCATCGAGGTGAACACGCGGCGGATGTTCGCCGAAGCCACGAAGAAGGGCCTCTCCCGCGTCGTGGTCGTCAACAAGCTCGACGCCGAGAAGACGATCGAATTTAACGAACTGGTGTCGGCCATTCAGACGACGCTGGGCAAGAACTGCGTGCTGTTCAACGTGCCGGACGCGGTGGGTCCGAACTTCAAGGAGGTGGTTTGCCTGCTCGATCCGCCCGAGCGGATGCCGGTGGCCTGCCCGGTGAACGCGGTCGCGGCCTGGCAGCAACTCATCGACGCCGTCGTCGAATCGGACGAAGCCCTGATGGAGAAGTACCTCACGGACGGCGAAGTGACCGTGGCCGAACTCGAGGCGGACATCACGAAGGCGATGGACGCGGGCACGCTGGTGCCGATCTTCTGCACGAGCGCGAAATTGGACACGGGCGTGAAGGAACTGCTCGCCGCGCTCGAGACGTACGGCCTCTCTCCGGCCTTCGCGCGGAAACGGCTCGAAGGGCTCCAGGTGGGCTCGAACGGCTCCCTGCACCAACTCGAACCCACCGAGCAGGAAGAGTTCGTGGCGCAAGTCTTCAAGGTGATGAACGACAAATTCGTCGGGCACCTCAGCTTCATCCGCGTGCTTGCCGGCAAAATCCAGCACAACCACAACGTGGTGAACCTCCGCAACGGAGCGACTCTGCGGGTCGGCCATCTGCTCGAGATGCAGGGCAAGTCGACCGAGAACGTTCACGAGGCGGGCCCCGGCGACATCGTCGCCATCGCCAAGCTCGAAGGGCTCGAGATCGGCGACACCATCGCGTACACGAACCACGCGCCGAAGTTGCCGCCGCCCGTCTTCCCCACGCCGATGTTCGGCCTCGCCGTCGAGCCGAAGAACCGCGGCGACGAGCAGAAGGTCTCCACCGGATTGCACAAAATCGCGGAAGAAGACCCGACCGTGAAGGTGAACCACGACGCCCAGACGCACGAACTCGTCATCAGCGGCGTGAGCCAGCTTCACCTGGACATCATCCGCGAGCGGCTCAAGGCGCGGTTCGGCGTCGAAGTCGTGACCAAGGAACCGAAGATCCCGTACCGCGAAACGATCAACGGCGAAGGGGCCGGCGACCACCGCCACAAGAAGCAGACCGGCGGCCGCGGCCAGTTCGCCGAGGTGCATCTGCGCATGTACCCGCTGTCCCGGGACATCAAGTCGCAAGCAGACTGCGAGGAGCAGTTCGCGAACAAGAGCAAGTTCGAGAAGATGCGCAGCGTGCACTACGACCCGCATCTGAACTTTGCGTTCATCGACCACGTGGTCGGCGGCACGATTCCGAACAACTTCATGCCCGCGATCGAGAAGGGGTGCAAGGAAGTGATGGAGCGCGGCGCCCTCGCCGGATACCGCATTCAGGACATCGCCGTCGAGGTGCACTTCGGCAAATATCACGACGTGGATTCGAGCGAAGCGGCGTTCAAGACCGCGGGCCGCCACGCCTTCCGCAAGGCGTTCGCCTCGTGCCGCCCGAGCCTGCTCGAGCCGATCGTGAAGCTCGAGATCACGGTGCCCGCGAAGTACACCGGGGCCGTGCTCGGCGATCTTCCGACGAAGCGGGCGCACGTCGAAAATCAGGACAGCCTGCCAGGCGACATCACCGTGATCCATGCCCGCGCCCCGCTCGCGGAAGTGGCCCGGTACGCGGCCCAACTCGGCGGCCTCACGCAGGGCCAGGGATCCTACTCGATGGAACTCAGCCACTACGACATGGTGCCCGCCAACGTGCAGCAGCAGATCGTGAGCAAGGCGAAGCTCGCCGCGGACGAGGACGACGACTGATGCCGAAGCGAACGGATCGGGAACGGGTGCTCTCCGCGGTGGCCGCGCTGCCCGAGGGGCGGGTCATCGCGTACGGCGAACTCGGCCGCCGGCTGAAACTCACGGCGCGGCAGGTGGCCGCGGTTCTCTCGCATCTGGATCGCGACGAAGCGGACTCGGTCCCGTGGCATCGCGTGGTCGGGGCCGGCGGCGTGATCAGCACGATGACGCTCGGCTCCGTCGGCCGTCGTCAAATCGAACGTCTGGAAGCCGAAGGCGTGAGCGTGTCGCCGCGCGGCCGCATCCTCGACTACGACTCCGTCGCGTTGCGGTAACGTTCGGCGTCCGCCTCGCATTCGACACGGGCGGCGGGCGGAGCGAGCGCCGCGGCCTTCGCCGCCCACTCAGCCGCCTCCATGAACCGCCCGGACCCGGCGTACGCCCGAGCCAACGTTCGCAGAGCGTTCCACTCCGCGAAGTCCGAGAGCACGCAGGCCCGTTTCGCCAACTCGATCGCCATTTCGCCTTCGCCCGCCGTCGCGGATCCGTCCCACATCTTCGCGAAGTCTTCGAACGCGTCCGCCGAGTTCGGGTTCAGCCGAATCGCCTCGATGAGATCGACCATGGCGCGTTCTTCGTCCCCGAGGTGGCGGCGCGCGTTGCCCCGATGGTGAAACGTGGGCGCGTGCTTCGGTTCGATCGCGATGGCACGGGTGAAGTCGTCCGCGGCCGCGGCCCACTCCGCGAGCGCCATCAGCGCGAGGCCGCGGTTGCGATACCCGGCGGCTTCCTCCGGGGCCAACCGCACGGCCTCGGCGAAGTCCGCAACCGCTCCGCCCGCATCGCCGTTCACGAGGCGGCATTCGCCGCGCCGCAGCCACGCCGGGCCGGAGGTCGGTTTCAATCGCAGCACGGCGTCGAAGTCCTCGATCGCGAGAGCCAGGCGACCGCGAACGCGGTGCAGATCTCCCCGGAGGAAGTGCGCCTCGGCGAAGCTCGGTTTCAACCGCACCGCTTCGTCGAAGTCCGCCTCGGCGGCGGCGTAGTGCCCCGCGATCGACCGCACGAAGCCGCGGTTCGACCAGCCGACCGGTTCCCGCGGCCGCAGGCGAATCGCTTCATCGTAATCGGCCACGGCCGCTTCGAACTCGGCGAGCGCGGTGTGCGAGTAGCCCCGATTGTGGAAAGCGTTCGCCGACTCGGGGCGGAGCGCCACCGCGGTGTCGAAGGCGGGTACGGCCTCGGCGTGATCGCCGAGAGCGGCCAGGGCCATGCCGCGATTCTGATGGGCCAGCGCAAGCTGCGGTTCAAGCGCGATCGCGGCGTCGAAGTCGACCAGGGCCGCGGCCGGTTCCCCGGACGCGAGCCGCGCCAGCCCCCGATTGTTCCACGCCCCCGCGAATCGCGGAGCGATCTCGATCGCGGCGTCGAAGTCGGCGATCGCGGCGGAGTAGTCCTTGAGCGCGGACCGGGAGAAGCCCCGATTGTTGAAACACTTCGCGGATCGCGGATCGAGGGCGAGTGCGAGGGAGAATTCGTCCACGGCGCGGCGATGATCGCCGGCCCGCGCCGCCAGCAGCCCGAGGTGCAAGTGATGCGCGGCCCCGCCCGCCGGGGCGGCCGGATCCGCCAGCGAGACCGCCACCGCCTCCCCGCAATGCGGGCACGATTTGGGCGATCCGTCCACCCGGCGAAAACAGAAGGGGCAGTTCAAAATCGAACCCTTGATTTCGGCCCGCCGGCCCCCATAATTCCCTCACACCGCTGGAGTGGTGGAATGGCAGACACGCCAGTTTGAGGGACTGGTGCCCGAAAGGGCGTGCAGGTTCAAGTCCTGTCTCCAGCACTGAGAGGATACCGCACTTCTTCGATTCGGCGAACCCGCGAGCGCGGCTCCGAGTCCTTCACCCTCCCCCTTCTTCGCATCCTCGTCATCGCATCGGAACTTCACGCACCACCAGCGGCGGCGCGGTCGCGGGCAAGTTGATGGACGGATTCTGCTTCCCCTTGCTGACGTTTCGCACTTCGCTGAACGCGACCGAGTACAGGTGGTGGGCGTAGAGTCCGCGGTCGTACGGGTCGAAGGGGACGCCCTCCCCCGCCTTCAGGCCCTTGAGCAACCCGGCGGTGAAGTGGCCGTGCTTCCCCGACTCGCCGGCCGTTTCGTGGGCCATCGCCGCGGACATGACCGTGACGCCGACCGATTCGTCCGTGAGCGCTCGGGTCAGGTCGTCGCTCGCCGGGCGGAACGAGACGAGCCCCGCCGCCGAGTGGCACGCGTCCATGAGCAGCAGTACCGGGCACTCGATGGTCGAGAGGCTCTTGCGAAGATCGTCCCCCGAGAGCGCCCTGCCCTTGAAGCTGGACTTCGGGTCGGATTCCCGCGTGAGCAGGTAGAAGCCGTTGTCCTGCACGACGCCATGCCCCGCGAAGAAGCAGACGACGAGGTCGCCGGGGGCCGCGTCTTTGCGGACCTTCTCGAGCGCCTTCAGCACGCGGTCGCGGGTCGCGTCCTTGTCCAGGAGCAGTTCGCCGGTCGCGGCCGAGTAGCGGTTCGCTGGGCCGACGCAATCGCGGCCGAGGGCGGCGTACATCTCGCGGGCGTCGTTCGAAGCCGAGTTCAACTTCAGGTTCGGGTCGTCGTAATCGCTCACCCCGATGCAGATGCGATGAATGGTGAACGACTTGTCCGGCGATTTGGGCCCCACGGCCAACAGCGGTTCGGACGCGGCGCTGCTGTCCGCGGTGCGGGCGAGCACGCGGACCTCGTGCGGCCCCGGGGGCACATCGATCACGAACTCGATTTCCGCCGGCTTGTTCGGGTCCGGCATCCACACGCCTTTGCCGTCCGGCAGCGGGCGACCGTCCAGCATGGCCCGCAGGGACACGATCGGCTGTTTCGCCGTGGCGACCGCCCTCACCTTCAATTGGCTGCCATTCTGCTCCACACGTGAGAGTTTCGCCGAAGGCGGAAGTAGGTTCTCGATCTGCGGGGCCACAGTGTCCAACGCGGCCAACGCTTCCTTCACGGAGCCCTTCTCGATGGCGAGTTTGATCACATCCGGGCGTCGGTACTTCTCCGCGAACTTCACGGCCGGGTGGAACGTGACGAGTTCGTTCGGCCCGTTGTTCACGGCCCAGCCGAACATCTTCTCGCCGCCCGCGCTGGCCGCGTAGTAGCCCTCCGGAGTCCAGATCACCCAATCGCCGTTCACCTGTGCGAATGAGCACAGCGGATACGGCGAGCCGTCCGTGCGGTAGACGTTGATGCGCGGAGTGCCGGTCGGGGCGATCACGAAGCGGCCGTTCGGCGACGCCGCCACATCGTTCAGGTTGGTCGGGTCCGGGAGGAAGCGGGCGACCAGAGTGCCGTCGCTCTTGTGCAGCGTGAATCGTTCCAAGTCTCGCGGGACGTGGTCGCCGTGAGCGACCAACGGGTCGCCCTCCCCGTTCGGGACCAAGGTGTGGCCGTTCCCCTTTCCGATCGGGAAACCGATGACCGCCCTCCCATTTTTCTTGAGGACCGAACGCCCCTTGACGTCGTCGTCCTTCTCCTTGGGGGAGCGACCCACGTCCAGTTCCCAGGCTCCGTGTTTCAGCAGTTTCCGGGTGTAGGCGGCATTTTGAATTGCACCGAGCGGCTTCACGGCGGACAGATCGAATCCGAACTCGAGCGACGCGTCCTGGTGATTGCTGTAGAACGTGTCCGACCAGGCGAAGCCGGGCGCCTTGGGATCGATCGCCCAACCGACATGGTACGGGTGCGGGGCCTTGGCTCCACAGCGGATGCGGGGAGACTCGTCCGGCTTGCCCACGAGCGCCTGCGTGTTTCCGCTGACTGTGAGGGCGACGAGCGTGCCGTCCGCGGAGACCGCGCTGGCGGGTTCCACCACCATGCCCTGTGGCTCGCTGGTCACGGGCGCCGCCTTGCCCGTCTTGAGATCCAGGAGGCCGGACATCAGTCCGCCGCCAGTGTCGCGTTCCACGAAACCGTTCGCGGTGAAGTAGATGGTGTCCGGATTCAGGTACGTTGCCGTGCTGATTTGCGCGAAGCGCTTGATGACGGGAGCGAGATGTTCCAAGCTCCACTTCCTGCCGGGAGTGCCGTCCGCGTTCCAGAGTTCGATGCAGCGCAAGCCCGATCTGGGGCGGCCGCCGGTGCCGGTTCGGACGAAACTCTTGCCGTCCGGGGCCCAGGCGAGCGAGGTCGTGATGCCTTCCACCTCGAAGTCGCGCGTCTTGGTCGGCTTCGGTCCCGCGCCCGTGGGAACGTCCCACAGTTGAACCGGGCCGCCATCCGCAGCGATGAGAAGCGATTTCCCGTCCGGCGAGAAGGCGAGCGACCGCGCGCCGAGGATCTCGGTGGGCGTATACGTGCAGTCCGCAGTCAGAAGCACCGGCTTGGCGGCTGCCAGTCGCTTGCCGATCGAATCGACGACGTACAGTCTGGGCTTCACGTTCTCACTGCGGCCGAGCCCGACGGCCAGGGTGTCGCTGTCCGCCGAGAACGCCAGCCCCAGAACGGGACCGAAGTTGAACGGCAATTCGACTCGCGCGACTTTCCGATTCACCACATCGACCATGATGAGCCGGGCAGGCAGGTTGGCCTTCACCTCGTGGTCGAAGAGGAACTTGGCGAACCCGCCGACGACGACCTTTGTTCCATCCGGCGACACGGCCGAGATGTTCCAGCGGCCGGGGTCGTATCCTTTTTCGCGACCGTACCCGGGCAGTCGCAGGATGTCCAAACGTTCGCCGGTGGTCGTGCTCCACACCTGAACGGTGTAGTCCTGACCGACCGTGATCAGCTTCGACTTGTCCTTCGTGAAGCCCATCGAAGAAATGGGGGCGACGTGGGAGCCGGGATCGAACACCGGAAGCACGCGGCTCAAGTCGTCCTTCACCTCGCCGTTCGCGGGCGGTGGCGGAGGCGCCACGCTCTTCTTTTCCTTCTTCTTGTCCTGGGCCGCGGCGTGCGGAGCCTCCATCTGGATCGCCAGAATCGCGGTGAGGAACGCAAGCAGTGCGGCGAAGGCGAGTCACATGGCGGGCTCCGTGTGCAGGGTTAGTGAAGTGGTTCCTGGCGAAACCGCAAGCGGTGGGCGCTCCGCTTGCGGTTCGGCGACGCGATCGGCTCAGTTGGTGACCAGCGTGTAGGTCGTCGGGTTGCGACCGTTGTTGGTCAGCGTGATCGTGAACTTCTTCACGCCGTCCTTGTCGCGAGCCGGCACCCAGTTGTACGCGGCGTTCAGCCCCTTGATGTTGATCAGATTGTTCCCGCCCACGTGAGTGAGATCGAAGGTGATGCGGGCGGGGCCTGTGCTGGTCATGGCGACGGCCGCGGGCATCCCGCCGACGAAGGCCACGGGGTAGGTGTGCGTCTCGCCGCCGTTGAGCACGCGCACGATCCGCTTCGGCCCGCCGACGGACGGCCGGGCCCGTCGCCTCCGGCGATGCCGAACTTCTTCGAGTTCTCGATGAGGCCCTTCAGGCTCGCCTCGCGGGCCTTGTCCCCGGCCACCATCAGGCGGGCTTCGTCGTACAGAGCTTCGGCCTGTTCCTTGAGCGATCCGGACTTCACGGCCTCGCCCTTGATCGGTGTTCCCTTCGCGTCGGTCGGGGCGGCGTCGAGCGTGTCCAGCTTTCCGCCGAAGATCTTCTCCGCGCGGAGCAGCATGCCGCCGGCGATGACCAGGGACTCGGGGCTCTTCGCGTCGCGAGCGAAGGCCGCGAGGTCCGCGGCGAGCCCGAGATCGGTGACGGCCGAGCCGCGAATCTCGGCGGCCTTCACGTCCGCGGGATTGAGCGGAGCGGGTTCATCGCCCGCCGTGCCGCCGAGGGCCAACATGCCGGACGCCACGAGCCCGGCCACGAACTTGCGGAACAGTTTCATCACGAACTCCTCGTTGAGGGAACAGACCTTCCACGCTCGCGCGCCGGAACGTCCGGCGGCGTTGGTGTGCTTCGGTAGCTCGAACGCTTAATCGAAAGGCAGGCGCCAGATGCGAACCGTTCGATCCGCGCCTCCGGAAATCGCTTCCTTGCCGTTCGGAGAGAAGGCCACGCCGTTCACCGCGCCCACATGGCCGGTGAAAGTTTCGATCTCGACCGCCTTCTCGACCCGCCACAGCTTGATCGTTCCGTCCGCGGCTCCCGAGAGGAGCCGGCGGCCGTCCGCGGAGAGGGCCATCGCGAGAATCGGCTTCGGCTGCACCGGAAACTCGCGGGCCTTGAACGGCGGCCCGGACCACTCGCGGATCGTGCCGTCGTCGCCCGCGGTGAAGAACTTCTCGCCGGCGAACGCCACGGCTCGCACCGCGTTCGTCGCTTCACCCGCGGCCAGAGCGTTCACCTCGGCCACGAACGCGGCCTTCGCCACATCCCAGAGAATCGCTTGTCCGCGTTCGCCTGCCGTAATCGCGAATCGCCCGTCGGCTCCAAACGCCGCCGCGAAGACCGCCAGGCCGTCCGAATGTCCGGCGAGGGCCCGGTGCTTCGGTTCCGCACCGCTCAGATCCCAGAGCCGCATGTCGTCCCGCGAGGCGGTGATGGCGTGTCGGCCATCCGCCGAGAGGGCCGCGGCCGTGATCAGCCTCTTGTGCCCGTTCAGCGTCGCCCGCGTCTTCAGGTTCTCCACGTCCCACACGACCGGGCTCAGGTCGAAGGGCTGTTGCCGGTTTCCGCCCGCGGTGATGGCGACTCGTCCGTCCGGAGTCGCGGCGAACGCCGGAGCCGGGCTGTTCAGCCGCACGAACCTGGGCGGTTCCTGCGTGCCGGGACGCGACCGCGAGAGAAGCCGATCGAGGCTCGCCGAGAGCACGTCGAACCGCGTTCCCACGGGAACCGCCGCCACGCCCGAGATGGGCAGCGAATGCGGAGTCATCCGGTCCGTTTCGCCCACGAGCGCGAGCTTCACCACCCGTTCGGCGTCCGACTCGACGAGAATCGCGTTCGGCGACAGCTTCAGCCCCGCGGCCGCGCCCGGCGCGCGAAGCACATACTCGCCGGGAGCCAGTGACACCATGCTGTCACTCGAGAGGTCGAAGGTCTCGCTTGTGCCGTCGCGGGTGAACGTCACCCGGTCGACCCCATCGCTCGCTTCGAACTTCACTCGCCCCGGCCGCGGCGGCTCGGACTTCGGAGGCCGGGCGAGCCAGACGGCCAAGGCTCCGATTCCTCCCGTCGCCGCGAGCCCCGCCAGCCATCGGCGTCGCGTGATCCGCCGCGACCTCGCGAGGCGAGCGGCCTCGATCGCGTCCAACTCCGCGAGCAATTCGACGGCGGAAGCGGGCCGCTCGTCCGGGTTCTTTTTCAGCAGGCGGCCCACGAGCCGGGCGAAGACCGGATCCAGCTTCGGATTTCGTTCCCCCGCCGGCTCCGGATCGCGGCTGATCGTCTGAACGAAGATCGCCGTCGAGTTCTCGCCGTTGAAGGCCGCGATCCCGGTGACCGCGCGGTAGAGCAGGCAACCGAGGGCGAAGAGATCCGCCCGCGAGTCGACCCCGTGGCCGCGGAACAGTTCCGGCGCGATGTATCCGGGCGTTCCCGCGAACCAGCCGGCCGCCTCCGATTCCAGGGCCACGGCCAGGCCGAAGTCGAGGATTTTGACGCGGTCGCCCGGCGATTCCAGCCACACGTTCGCGGGCTTGATGTCGCGGTGGATCAGGCCGCGAGCGTGGGCGGCGGCGAGGCCCGACGCGATCTCGCGGGCCAACCGCATGGCCTCGCTTTGCGGGATCGGCCCCTTCACGGACCGGAGCCTCGCTTCGAGCGTGCGGCCCCTCAGCAGCGGCATCGTGAGGCAGTGAACGCCATCGTGAACTTCGACCGCGTGAACGACCACGATGTGATCGTGCTCCACGGCCGCAGCCGCGCGGGCTTCTTCGAGAAACCGCTCCGCCATGCCGGGCCGCTCGGTGAGATCGCGGCGAATCACCTTGATCGCGACGGCCCGTTGCAGCCGCGGATCGAACCCGCGATAGACGCGACCCATGCCGCCGGTACCCAGCACCTCCTGCAGCACGTACGGCCCGAGTTCGCCGATTCGGCCGGACTCCACGGCATGCCCCAGCGATGGCGGGTTTTCCGCGAGGCGGCTCCGAGGCGACCAGGAATCGGTGTTCCGATTCGGGGCCGGCGTCGTCATGCGGCGGAACACTTCGGCCAGCGAATCCACGGACTCGGGCTCGTCCGTCTCGGCGAGCGAGGAGGCGGCCCGCACGGCGTTCACAAGTTCGTCCCGCGCCGAGAGCGATCGGGCGAGAACGGCACAGGAACCGCACGTCTCCAAGTGGCGCTCCAGGCTCTCGGTCGATGCCGGATCGCCTTGCCCGAGCAGGAACTGCTCGAGCGAGTCGGCGGTCGGACAATCGAGAAGGGCCGGCATGTCGTGGTCGCCTCGCGGATTCACAGGCAGTATCCCGGTGCGGCCCGAACCTGTCGGGAAAAAGTGGAAATGTCAGTCGAGGAGGCCGGCGAGTTCCGCGCGGAGGTGTCGAAGGACGCGGGACTTGGCCAGATACACCGCGTTTTCCGTGACGTGAAACTCGGCCGCGACTTCGGCGGCCGGCCGGTCGTTCACCAGAAACTCCCAGCAAAGCGACCACGTGGTCGGCTCGAAGTCCGTCTTCGCGATGGCGAGCGCCCGGCGGATCAGGAAGTCCCGGTGGTCCGCTTCATCCACGAAGTGGGCCGGGTCGGTGTCCGGAATCAGGTCCGGATCGCCGCCGGCGCCGGGAGCGCGGGCCGCCTTGCGATGATGCTTCCGCCACACGTTCATGAGCACGGTCTTGAGCCAGGCGCGGAAGCTGCGGCTCGGATCGTATCGGAATTCGGGGAGGTGGCGAACCAGGATGACAAACACGTCCTGCGTGAAGTCCGCGGCATCCGCATCGGCGAGGCCGAGTCGCTTGCACCACTTCAGAAGCAATGGCGTGTACAGCGTGACGAACCGATCCCACGAGGCGGGATCGGTCCCGGCCGCGACGCGTTCCAGGAGGCTGGCCGATGTCGAATCCATGGGTGGCTTCGGGATCATGATACCGCCACGCGGCGATTTTTCCGACAGGCTCGGCGCACTCCGGGTTACTGATGCCATCCCGTACCCGGAGCGCAACATGAATCGCCGACTGAATTGCGAGGCGCTGGAAGATCGAAGTGTCCCCGCCGTCACCGCCTCTCAGGTCCAAGGCGTGCTGACCGTTCATCTGTCCAGCGAATCGGATTCGGTGCAAATCGGGTCGACCACCTCGAACCGGGTTCGCGTGAGCGGCACCGGACTGGGGGCGACGTTCTTCACCGATGTCGAGGAACTGTCCGTTTCGGACACGGGCGGCGGCGCGTCGCAATCCCTCGTCATCCAGGATACCGCGTCGGCCGATCGGCTCACGATCTCCGGCGCGGTCGCCATCACCGGCATCGAGAACGTGACGTTCTCCAGCCCGTTCCACGATCTCTCCGTCGGCAGCCTGACGATTGCCGGCGCGCAACGCGTCTCACAGACATCCAACGGCAAGGCCATCGACTCGTCCTCGTTCATCAAGATCACCGCCTCGGGCGGCGGAGACGCCATCGGATCGAGCGAGAATCCGCTTCGGCTGAGCGCGAAGACGCTCGCCGCGGACACCCTCGTCAACTCCGGCAATCAGTTCTTCCATCTCGACAGCTCCACCGTGCAGGTCAGCGGAAGCGTCGGCCAACTTCGTGCCGGCGCCGGGACCGTGGCGTTCGATTTCGGCACGATCTTCGGCCAAGGGATGAACGACTTCGCGGATCAGTCCACCTTCCGAGTCGGCGAGTCCGCCCGAATGATCGTCCGTGGCACGGAGCGGATCGGTGGGCTTGCCGGTACGGGGGCGCTCTCCACCACCGACGGGGCCGTGCTCGAAGTCGGCGGCACCAGCGTGAACTCCACGTTCGACGGTCAACTGCAAGACGTCCGCCCCGGCTCCGGGGACCTGGGCACGCTCATGCTTCGAAAGGTGGGAACGGGCACGTTCATTTTCGACGGCGTCGCGAGCCACACGGGCGGCACGGAAATCGCGGCCGGTGCGATCGGCGGCGACGGGACCATTCAAGGTTCGGTCGTGGTCAAGAACGCGGCAGCGATTTTGCCCGGCACTCCCGCCAGCGTCGCGAGATTGACCACCGGCAATCTCACATTGGAATCCGGCTCCACCTTCGGAGTCAAGGTTTCGAGCGATTCCAGCTTCGACAGGCTGAGAGCGCTGGGAACCGTGTTCATTGAACCCGGCGCCCGGCTCTTCATCGCGCCGACCGGTGCGGTCCTCGCTCCGAACACGCCGATCCGAATCCTCGAGAACGACGGCTCGGACTCGATCTCGGGACGCTTTCAGGGGCTGCCGCAAGGCTCGACCGCATTGGCGGCGGACGGCACGCCCTATCGAATCGGCTACCTCTTCGGAAACGATCTGATTCTCACGGCCACCCGGAACAACGTCTTCATCGGCGGCTCGCTGGATGGCCGCGTGGCGGACTTCTTCAGCGATTCGACGGGCCTCCTCCTGCCAGTCGGTTCCGATGGCCTCTTCGGAACCATCCCGGCGAACGTTCGCGTCGCCGTCGGCGACATCAACAACAATCGTTCCGGCGACCTGGTCGCCGTGACCGGCCCCGGCACGCCGATTCGCCTCTCGCTGTACGACGGCGCTCTGGAGCAGACGCTGGTCGAGGCGTTCGACCCGTTCGGCGGGGACTTCACCGGTGGCGGCTTCGTCGCGACCGCGGACTTCGACGGCGATGGCCGGGCCGAGTTCATCGTCACGCCCGATCAGGGCGGGGGACCCCGAGTCACCGTTTTCAGTCACCAGAGCGGCAAGGCGACGACGCGTGCGAACTTCCTCGGCATTGAAGACCCGAACTTCCGCGGCGGGGCTCGCGTCGCCACCGGCGACCTCAACGGGGACGGCGTGCCCGAACTCATCGTCGTCGCCGGCTTCGGCGGCGGCCCCCGCGTCTCCATCTACGACGGCACCACCGTGCTCGGCGGCGCGCCCACGCGGCTCGTTCCGGACTTCTTCGCGTTCGAGGAGGCGTTGCGAAACGGGGTCTACATCGCGGTCGGGGATGTCGGCGCGAACTTCTCCAACGATTTGATCTTCGGAGCCGGCCCGGGCGGCGCCCCGCGAGTCTTCATTCTCGAAAGCGGGCGGATTCTTCAAAACGGCGTGCAAAACGCGATCGACAATCCGGTGGCGAACTTCTTCGTGGCCGGAAACGCGGACGATCGCGGAGGCGTTCGCGTCGCCTCCGCGAATCTCGATGGCGACGGACGGCTCGACGTGCTGGTCGGAAGCGGCGAAGGGAGCCCGAGCCGCGTGCGAGCGTACCTCGGGAAGAACTTCAGCGGTGGCGGCGAGCCGAGCCTGTTCCAGGATCTCGACCCGTACAACGGAGCCGTCCTGACGGATGGCGTGTACGTCGCCTGAGATCAGGGCATCATCGGGTTGTTGAACCCGTTCGCGGGGGCGGGTTGGGCCGCACCCGCGGCGCCGGCCTGCTGGCGGAACTTCGTCATGTCGTGGCGGCGAATCGCGACGCTGCCGGGAGCCTGCCCCGGCCCCATCGTGTACACCCCCATCTGACCCGTGGTCGTCTCCGCAAGGTACAACGCGGACTGTCCCTGCGTGATGTACCCGGTCGTCATCATGAAGTGAACGTCCTGCTTGGGCTGAACGCTGAACTCGGTTTGCAGGTCGACTTCGCTCCAGCCCACGATCTTGCCGGTGCCGCGGTCGATCACGGTGCCGAGGAGTTTGCCGGTCTTGTAGTCGAGAAGCCACACGCCGTCCGTCTGGACTCTCGGATTCACGGTCACGGCGCCGGTGGCCATGATCGTGTCCTGGTAGCGGTCGTTGGACGCGGCGCCCGCGGGTTGCGGCTGGCCAAAGTAGAACATCGTGGCGGCCATGCCCACGGCGACGCCCGCCGCCATCCACATCACTCGGTTGTATCCCGCCATGTTCGCCTCCCGCGGAACGCACTTTCGCGTGCCTCGGGTCATACCGTGCCCCACCGACGTGTAAAGCCGAATTCCGCGAAGCCCGATGTCGCACTACAATGACCGCCAGCCTCTCGCGTCCACACGGTGATACATGGCGTCCGAGATTCGCACATCCGCCAACGGCGATCTCATCAATCGCGTCCAGCAACTTCGCCTGAAGGACGACCTCGGGCCGGCCCGCCGTTCGGGCGGATCGCTGCTGCCGTGGGTGCTGTGCGGGCTGCTCGCGATCACGTGGGCGGGCGTCGGCGTGCGATCGTACAAGGCGACGCCGACGGAAACGTCTTCGGGCGAACCCGCCGCCACGGGCCCCGCGGCATCCGCCCCGAAAACCGCCGACGCTCCCGCGGCCGTCGCTCCCGGCGAGATCGTATTCAACCTGAAGGGCAATCTGATCCCCTCGCTGCAAATCGCCGTCAGCCCCGTGGACGTCTCGGGGCAGGTCATCGAGTTGAAGTTCAAAGAAGGGGACCGCGTGAAGAAGGACGACTTCCTGGCGCGGCTCAAGGACGAACGCTACCGCAACGAGTTCAACACGGCGAAGGCGAGCCACGAAGCCGCGATTCAGCGGAAACTCGATCTTATGCCCGGGGCCGTGCGAGACGAGGAGAAACAGGAACTCAAGGCGCAATGGGCCGAGGCCGAAGCCACGCGGGTCCAAGCGAAGCAGGAGCTGGACCGCGTGCGAACCCAACGCGCGGCCGGCGGCGGCAGTTCAATACAGGACGAAGAGAAGGCCGAGGCCGCGCTCAAGACCGCCGAGGCTCGCGTGCAACGAGCCGACAAGACGTACATGCTCCTGGTTCAAGGCGCCCGCAAAGAGAAGATCGCCGCCGCCGAGGCGGACGTGGCCACCGCCTTCGCCCGACTCGAAGAGGCCAAGCGGATGCTCGACAACTGCACGATCAAGGCTCCGATCTCCGGCACGATCCTGACCAAGAAGGCGGACATCGGCAGCCTCGTGAGCCCGATGTCGTTCAATGTCGCGGCGAGCCTGTGCGAGATCGCCGACCTCTCGAAACTCGAAGTGGAAGTGGACGTGCCCGAGCGGCAGATCGCGAAGGTTCGCGAGAAACTGGACTGCGCCATCACCACGGACGCGAACGAGAGCCGCGTCTACCGTGGATTCGTGGATCGCATCATGCCCATCGCGGACGACAGCAAGAACGTGGTGAAGGTGCGGGTCCGTGTCATCCTTCCGAAGGGCGAGGCCGCGGGCTCGTTCCTGAAGCCGAAGATGAGCGCGACCGTGACGGCGTACAATCGCGATTTCGCACCACAAGCCGGCGACCAGCCCTGGGAATAACCAGCCGTGCCCGATGATCGCGTGGCGTCCACCGTTTCCGTTCAGCCGGATCGAATCGATCTGGGAGAGACGGCCACGCTCTCGCTCGCGGTGGAGGGCCCGCGGCCGCTGCGGGTCGAGATGCCGACGGATGCGCAGAAGCTTCTCACGACCAAATCCGCCCTGATGTGGCAGATTAAGCCGCTCGGTACGCCCCGAACCTCCCTTCAGGACGGCGGCCGAGAACGCTGGGAACAAACCTTCCGCCTGAGCCCGTTCTTCCACGGCGATCGCGTCTCGGTCGCGTTCAACTCCCTGAACGTGAACGGCGCACCGCTGACGTTCGAAGCCCAATCCATTCGCGTTCGCAAGACTCTGGACGAAGCCGCAGCGGACAAAGCCGTGCCGGTGACCGGGATCGAGGCCGTGGCGACCGCTCCGCCCCCACCGGCCGACGCGAGCGGTTGGCCCTTCCTGGCGGCTCTTGCGGGAATCTTCGCGGCCGTGGTCGTGGCGGCGATCGTCCGCAAGCGCCGAGCGAAGCCGCCTCCGATCCCGCCGCTTAAATGGGCCACGGGCGAACTCGACCGTCTTGAACGGGACGTGGCGCTGGAACGGACCCACCCGCGAACCGGTACGGACCGCCTTGCCGGGATCCTGCGTGAGTTCACGGAACGCCGCTTCGGCATCCCCGCGACGCGACTCACGACGAGCGAACTGCGTGCGGCCTGCGACGCGGCCGAGTGGCCTTCTGCCCGGGCGGAGTCGCTTCGCGACCTGCTCGAACCGTGCGACCGCGCCAAGTTCGCCGGCGAAACCCCGGACGCGAACACGGCCCTCACGCTGATCCTCGCCGCGCGAGCGTGGCTCGCCGGGATCGAACCTCCGCCATGATGATTCGCCTCGCGATCTTCCTCGTCTTCCTCGGGCTCTGGACGTGGAAGTTGCTCGAACCGTATCCGGTGCCCGAAGAACTGCGGGACGGCCTGGAGCGGGCCGGGCTCGGCTTCGTCGCCGCGAAGTCGCTCCATGCCGCGGGGTACGCCTTCCTCACGATCCTCGCGTTCACGTTGCCCGTGCCGAGGCGGTGGAGGTGGTTTCTCGTCGTGGCGCTCGCCTGTCACGGGGTCGCGACCGAGATCGGGCAGTCGTTCGTGCCGAACCGCACCGGCCGCGTTCGCGACGTGCTGATCGATTGGTTCGGCATCGGCCTCGGTTTGCTTGCCGTGCGAGCGTGGCCGCGGTCGTATGATGAACCGCGTGCCCGAACCTGACGCCAATTCGGCCATCGACGCCACGGGAGCCCCGAGCTACCTCGTGCGTCATGGCGCGATGCGATTTCTGGGCGTGTACGACGCGCCGCCGCGTTCCGCGATTCGCCGCGGCGACGTCGCGATTCTGCGGACCGATCGCGGGCTGGAAGTCGGGCATATCCTTCGCCCCGCGACGCCGCAGGCCGTGGCCGCGATCCCGGAGCCGACTCGCGGCGAAATCCTTCGCGTGGCGACGAACGAAGACCGCGCGAAGATCGCCGCCATCGAGGCCGCCCGTGACGCCGACCTCGCGACCGCCGCCAAGCTCGTGAATCAATTCCGACTCGCGATGCAGTTCGTGGACGTGGAGCGACTCTTCGGCGAAGAACGCGTCATCTTCTACTTCATGAGCGAGCATCGGGTGGACTTCCGCGAGTTGGTTCGCGGAATGGCCCGCGAGTTTCACGCCCGCATCGAGCTGCGACAAATCGGCGTTCGCGATGAAGCCAAGCTCCTCGCGGACTTCGGCGATTGCGGCAAGCCGGTCTGCTGCAACACGCACATGTTCGTGATGCCGCCCGTGAGCATGCGGATGGCGAAGTTGCAGAAATCGACGCTCGATCCGACGAAGATTTCGGGCCGTTGCGGCCGATTGAAGTGTTGCCTGCGGTTCGAGCAGGACGTGTACGAGGAGTTCCAGCGCGAGTTGCCGCCGGTGGGCTGCCGCGTGGTGACGAAGTCCGGCCCGGGTCGCGTGCTCGCGCAGGAGATCCTCGCGAGGCGGTTGCTCGTCGAGTTCGAGGACGGCCGCCGATTGCCCGTTCCCGCCAATGACGTGTTGACGCGGCTGTAAGGGTCGCTTACAACCGTGACCGTTGCCGAAACCCGGTTTCGCTTTGGAAACCGGGTTTCTCGGCAAGCGATGAGAAACCCGGTTTCCAAAGCGAAACCGGGTTTCGAAACTGACTGCACCCACAGGATGGAGCCGCCGTGGACGCGACGATCATGGAACTGGCCCGGCGCGAACCGCGATACAGCTACGAGGCGTATCAGTTCGTCTGCGAGGCGGTGAACTACACCCAGGAACGCCTCGGGCGGATCGAAGAGGACTCGGACGACGCACACGTGAACGGAGAGGAACTGCTCCGCGGAGCGTGCGAGTTCGCCGTGAAGGAATACGGGCTGATGGCGCCGGTCGTCTTCAAGCTGTGGGGCATCCGCACCTCGGACGACTTCGGCGAGATGGTCTTCCGCCTGATCGAGGCGCAGAAACTGAGCAAGTCCGAGAACGACGACCCCGAAGACTTTCGCGGCCTGTGCGATCTCGAGAAACTGCTTGCGGACGAATTCGAGAACGCATCGGTGATGCAGCGGAGCGAACGTTGAACGGAGCGAAGTTGCGATTGATCGCGGCGGCGGCCCTCTTCCTGGGTTGGCTCGCGTGGCTGGGATACACGGCGATCGCGAAGAACCGCGGCCCCGTGGTCTCGGCGGTGCAGGTGGCCGCGGCCGCTCACGCCGTGATCGCCGATGTTCGATCCGGGAACGACGGCAAACCCGCTCCGGATGTGAACGTCACGGAGCCGCTGCTTCCCAACTCGCCCGAAGCCGGGAAGGCCATCTTCATCCAGAACATGGCGGAGGTGAAAGGGTACGAGGGGCCCGGCGAGTACCTCCTGCTGCTCGCCGAGAACCCGCGGCCGCTGGACATGCCCTTGAACGGTGCGAACCTGCCGATGCGGGCCATCGTGGGACCGCAACGCTCTCCCGGCTACGAGACCTCGCCCGCCGCCAACCCGGTCATCTACCGGAACTCGCCCGCCATCCGCGCTCAATTCCAAACCCGCAGCCGGTAAGCCAGCCGGATGCCAAGCCGCACGGCGATTCCTACCCCAATCTGTGGATCGCCACTCATTCGAAAAGGATGTCCGCCCGTGCGAACGCTCATCACCGGGGGCGGCGGCTTTATCGGCTCCCACCTCTGCGAACGGTTCCTCGCCGAAGGTCACGACGTCGTCGCGGTGGACAACCTGCTCACCGGGAACCTCGAGAACCTCGACCCGTTCCGTTCGAACCCGCGTTTCAAGTTCATCGGGCACGACATCTCGAACCCGCTCAAGCTCCGCGACAAGATCGACAACATCCTCCACTTCGCCAGCCCGGCGAGCCCCGTGGACTACCTCGAGTTCCCGATTCAGACGTTGAAAGTCGGCTCGCTCGGCACCCACAACGCGCTCGGACTCGCGAAGCATCACGGCGCCCGATTTCTCCTCGCCAGCACCAGCGAGGTCTACGGCGACCCGCTCGAACATCCCCAAACCGAAAGTTACTGGGGGAACGTGAACCCCGTCGGCATCCGCGGCGTGTACGACGAGGCGAAGCGATTCTCCGAATCGATGACGATGGCGTACCACCGCGTGCACGGAGTGAACACGCACATCGTTCGCATCTTCAACACCTACGGCGAGCGGATGCGGCTCAACGACGGCCGCGTGCTCCCGAACTTCATGTACCAGGCGCTCATGGGCGAGCCGCTCACCGTGTACGGCGACGGCAACCAGACACGCAGCTTCCAGTACGTCTCCGATCTCGTCGAGGGGATCCACCGCCTGCTGTTCTCCGAGATTCACGACCCGGTGAACGTGGGGAACCCGGCCGAGATCACGATCAACCAGTTCGCGGAGGAGATTCTGAAACTGGCCGGCAGCACGAGCAAAGTCGAGTATCGCCCGCTTCCGCAGGACGATCCGAAGGTTCGACAGCCGGACATCGCGAAGGCCCGCAAGTTGCTCGGCTGGGAACCGAAGGTCGGCCGCGCCGAGGGCCTCCAACGGACCATGGCCTACTTCAAGTCGAAGCTCGGAAAGTGACCCGGAACGCCACTCGCCTTTGGGCGGTGGCGATCGGGAAGCGAGTGGTCGATTCAACTCATCGTGAGAGCCGCGGGCTCGGGCGTGGAGACGAGCGCCTCGCGGTCGATGGACTTCTTCTTGATCTTGGTGTGAAGCGTGTCCCGGCTCATGCCCAAGAGCTTGGACGCGTGGCTGACGTTGCCGCCGGTCTGGCGGAGGGCCCGATGGATGGCCCACGTTTCGAGATCGTCCACGTTCAGGCTCGGAGGGAGCCCTTGCGGCGTCGCCGGCGCGTCGTCCTCTTCTCCGGCCAACACGAGCGGAATGGCGTCCGCTTCGAGCAAGTCCGTTTCGCTCATCACGGCCGCGCTCTCGATCACGGCGCGAAGTTGTCGAACGTTTCCGGGCCAATCGTAGCGTTGCAATTTGACCATCGCCGCAGGGGCGAAGTGAAACTGTCGGCGGCACTCGTTGCCGATCCGCGTGAGGAACAGGTTCGCGAGTTCGGGCACGTCGTCCAGCCGATCGCGAAGCGAGGGCACGCGAATGGCGATGACGCACAAGCGGAAGTACAGATCGGCGCGGAAGCGACCCGCCCGCACCTCCGATTCGAGATCGCGGTTCGTGGCCGCGACGATTCGCACGTCCGCCGTCACGTCCTTGTCCGTTCCCGGCGGGCGGAAGGGCTTCCCCTCGATGACGCGGAGAATCTTTCCCTGACACTCCAGCGACAGGTCCGAGATTTCGTCCAGGAACAGGGTGCCTTCGTCGGCTTGGCGGACGAAGCCGGGGTGTTCGGCATTGCCGAACAATTCGAGGTCGAAGGTGTTGGGCGCGAGGTTGGCGCAATTCACGACGACGAGCGGCCCCGAAGCGCGACGGCTGTTCTTGTGCAGGGCCGAGGCGACGAGTTCCTTCCCGCTGCCGCTTTCGCCCTGCACGAGAACCGTGAGGGATTGAGGGGCCGCGCGGCCGATCTGCTGGCGGAGATGCATCATGGCGGTGCTCTCGCCGATGATTTCGTCCGCGGGGGGCACGCGGGTGCGGAGCCGCGAGTTCTCGGCTTCCAGTCGGCGGCGGTGCCGTTGAATCTCGAGGCCGTTGGCGAGGAACCCGGCCACGGCCTCGATGTAGCGCACGTCCCGTTCCTGGAACGTGCGGCCAGTGCGGTACACGTGAAGCGCCGCCACGATTTCGCTCGAGGCCTTGAGCGGAATGCAGATCGCGTCCGCGAAAGCGGAGAGGCTGTCCGTCGGAGCGTGTTTGTCGGTGAGGTCCGGGAACAGCCAGACGGTGCTGCCGGTGTGGTAGGCCTGTTGCGTGAGTCGCCGCGACAGCGGGGCATCGACGGCGGCATCAAGCGGGAGCACGATCCGCGGCGTGGGCTCGTTCGGATCGAAGCTCAAGTAGCCGGTGAGCTTCGCGGCCGTCTGGTTGAGAATGGTCCGCAGCGCAAGTTCGATCAACTCGTGCGGGGATTTCAATTCCACCGCGGCGGACATGTAATCGCACAAGGCCGTGAGATCGTCCATGCGGCGTTGCCGCTCGGCGACTTCCTGTGGCGGATCGGCGGTCCTTCGACTCATCGGATACTCGACGGCACGGGTCTGTTGGTTTTCGGGTCGCGGCCGGTACGTCGCGAGCGTCTCGGGCCCATTGAGGGCGGGAACTTCATGTGTCGCGCTGCCGGAGCCGACGACGGCCGAGAACCGCAACGCGACGTCGCCGATGCGGATGAGTCGGCCGTCGGCCAGTTCCGCTCCTCCGGTGATTCGTTCCCCGTCCACGCGGGTGCCGTTCAGGCCGAAATCGCGGACGAACCAGCGGCCGCCTTCGCAGTAGATCTTGGCGTGCAACCGCGAGGCGAGGCTGTCCCGAAGGACAATCGCGTTGTCGCGGCCGCGGCCGACGGTGACCGGGCGATCCGGGGCGAGGTCCAGCGCCGCGGGGAGGCAGTCGCCGGCTTCAAGGGTGATGCGCGCGTGCATGTCGAAACCTAGCACGCGTTCGGCCACCCGGCCGCTTCCGCCCTATATCAACCGTTCGCCACTCTCCTTCAGCCTCGGGGCGGTTCACCATGCTGCAGCGGATCGAAGGCCAGGCCTACGTTCTCGGCGACAACATCGACACGGATCAGATCATTCCCGCCCAGTACCTCACGTTCAATCCGTCGATCCCCGCCGAATACAAGATGTTCGGGAAGTACGCCCTGCGCGGCGTGCCGGACGACGGAGCCGGGCTGCCCAAGGGGCACATCCCGTTTCACGGACCGGACGACGAGTTCATCTCCCCGTACCGGATCGTCATCGGCGGGAAGAACTTCGGCTGCGGGTCGAGCCGGGAGCACGCGCCGATCGCCTTGGCCGCCGCGGGAATCGCTGCCGTCGTCGCCGAGTTCTACGCCCGCATCTTCTATCGCAACTCCGTGAACGGCGGGTACCTCACGCCCATCGAGTGCCCCACGCGGCTCGTGGACCGCATCTGCACCGGGGATCAACTCGTCATCGACCTCCCGACGCGAACCCTCACGAACAAGACGACGGGGGAGACGTTCGAGTTGTCCCCGCTGGGTGAAATCGCGCCGATTCTGGAGGCAGGCGGAATTTTCAGCTACGCCAAGAAAGTGGGCATGCTGAAGGCTTAAATCCTCATGGCGTCGTCGCGATCGCATTCGAACGGGACTTGCTTCGTCGCCCTTGCGGCGTGCTTGGCCCATTTCACGGTGTCGATTCTCGCACCATGCGCCGCCCTCCTCGATTCCGCCGATTCGCCGGCATGCCGGATCGGTTGTTCGTGTTCGGCCGCGGAGAAGTTGCTGGGTCGCTGCTGCTGCAAGTCTCGTCCGAAGGAGGCCCGTCCTCCTCGATGTCCACACTGTCGCACGACATGCCCCGAGACCGATCGCGCGACGCTATCCGAATCGCCTTGCCAGTGTGTGAAGCCACACCCTCAAGCGAGCGACTTCGTCGCCATCTCGCCGCTCCCGGACAACTCGTGGCCGCTCGACGCGCCGACCTCCGATCGTGTTGATCCGCCCCCGCACCAATTGGTCTCTCTCACCTTTCGCCCGGCGATTCCACCTCCACGAGCGTGCTGAGCACGAGTCGCTTTTTCGATTCGCCTCGTTCAAGGAGCCGCGTCGTGAAGACCACGATGTGCCTGATTGCGCTCGTCACGATGGCCGGATCGGTTCCGGCCGCCGATCCTCAAGTCGAGTTCACCGTGACCGACGGTTGGGTGGAGTTTCGACTCACACGGGACGACCGACCGGTCTCGGGCGCCCGCGTGTTGGTCACGGATGCTCGCGGCCAAAAATTCGCGGACGGCGCAACAGGCGAGGACGGGGCCGGAGAGTTTCCGATCCCGCCCGGCTCGAAGAACTTCCGCATCGAGTTCCGAATCGACGACCGAATCGCCGATTCGATACTCCTGACGCCGGTGGACGGAATCGTCGTCCCCACGAATGTCCTGTTGAGCTTCGGGCTCGCGCCATGTTGCCGCGCACCCGCAAAAAGAACTGAATCCCTTCGCGATTCGCCTTCGACACACGACGACGAATCGTCCCACGAAATCGTTCCGACCTGGCTCCGGGCCGGAGTCGGAGTCACCATCACGCTCCTGGGCGTCGCGATCCTGTTCCGGAGGCTGCGACTCGCCCGGAGTTCGAACCACGATCCGCGGAAGGCGGAAACATGAAACCGATCTCGACTCGCTGGCTCGCCCTGCAAATCGGCACCTGTCTCTTTGTCGGCGGCATGCTCATCTACAGCGCCACGCGACAAGCCAAGGGACCGAAGCGAGAGGACGTCAACCTCGCGGACGCGGCGCTTCAGGATCTCGAGAAGCGGGGCTACAAACCGCTCTCGGGTCCGCTCGACGCCATTCTCAAGGACACCTCGCAGAAGGCAGTTCCGACCCAAACGCATCCGCTGCTGGGCCAATCGGCGCCGGACTTCAAGCTGGTCGACACCGACGGAGAGTCGTTTCATCTGTCCGAGCGGCTCAAGTCGTCCGCCGTCGTTCTCGTCTTCTATTACGGCTACGCCTGCGATCATTGCGTGAGCCAGCTGTTCGGATTGAACAAGGACCTGGATCAGTTTCGCGAACTCGGAGCGACCGTCGTCGCGGTCAGTGCCGATCCGGCGGAATTGACTCGCAAGCGATTCAAACAGTACGGAGCTTTCGCGTTTCCGGTGCTCTCCGATTCGGATCACGCGGTCGCCAAGCTTTTTGGAACCTACATTCCCCCGGCAAAACCGGACGACGACGGTGAACTTTCGCACGGGACTTTCGTAATCGATCAGAGGGGAATCGTGGTGTGGGCGAACCGAGGCGACCAGCCGTTCACCCACAATCGTACCCTGCTGCTCAAGCTGCACCTTGCCTCGCGGTGAGCGAAGGCCGAGCGACTGGAGAACGATCATGCAATGGGAAGGCGGCGAGGAGAGCAGCAACGTCGAGGATCGCCGCGGGATGGGCGGCAAGGCCGCGGTCGCCGGCGGCGGCGTCAGCATCCTCGGCATCATTCTGTATCTCGTCTTCGGCCAGGGGCTCAACTTCCAGGGCGGAGGGCAAGGGCTTCAGGGCCCGCCCGGCGGCGGCCCCGTGGACAACAGCCCCGAGCGCGTCGAGCAGGTCCGCTTCGTCAAGGTCGTGCTCAAGTACACCGAGGACGTCTGGAACCCCGAGTTCAAGAAGCACGGCAAACGATACAAGGAGCCGCGGCTCGAGATCTTCTCGAACCACACGAACTCCGCGTGCGGCTCCGCCGATTCCGCCGTCGGCCCCTTCTACTGCCCCGGCGACGATCAGGTTTACATCGACCTCACGTTCTTCGACGACATGTCCGCCCGGCTCAACGCTCCTGGAGAGTTCGCCCGGGCCTACGTGATCGCACACGAAGTCGGGCATCACGTGCAGAATCTGCTCGGCTACTCGAAACGAGTCGGACCCAAAGACAACGACGGTTCCGTTCGCCTCGAGCTTAAGGCGGATTACCTCGCCGGCGTCTGCCTCAGCTTCGCGAACCGCAAGCACAATTTCCTCGAACGCGGCGACATGGAATCCGCGTTGAACGCCGCCTTCCAGATCGGGGACGACACGCTGCAGAAGCGAGCCCGTGGCCGCGTCATGCCCGAGAAGTTCACCCACGGCCGCTCCGCCCAACGCAAGAAGTGGTTCCAGGAAGGGTTCGCGAAGCCGGACGACTGGTACCAGCGAATGGACTACTTCTTCGCCGTGCGCTCGTCTCAAGACCTGTGAGGGATGCGATGAAACCGCGATGCGCCATTCTCGCGGCCGAGTTCGCCCGCGCGATCGTGGACGTGATGGTGGCCGAAGCGAAGCTCGAAGCCGAGGACGCCGGCGCGGAGGTCGTTTCGGTCGTTCGCGTGCCCGGCGCCTACGAAACGCCCCTGCTCGCGAACCGACTCCTCGCCGATCCCGGCGTCGATCTTCTGGTCGTGCTCGGCTTCATCGAACGCGGGCAGACGCAGCACGGCGAAGTGATGGGGCACGTCGTCCATTCCAAGCTGATCGACCTTCAACTGACGCACGGCAAGCCGCTCGGCATCGGCATCATCGGCCCCGGCGCCACGACGGAACAGGCCGAGGTGCGCAAGGTGGACTATGCCCGCGCCGCCGTCCGCGCCGCGCTGCACAACTGGCGATTGCTCCAACCGCCAACCTGAACTCACTTCGACCCCACGAGCCGAACGACGAGCAACGCCGCCAACGCGATCACGACCATGATCAGCGAGACGGCCAGGGCCGCGCTCAGTTTGCCGACCTGCACCTCGAAGAAGACCGCCGTCGGAAGCACCACCGTCTTGAACGGCGTGGCCCCCGCGAAAATCTGAACCGGGCCGAACTCGCCGATGGCCCGCGCCCACGCTAGCGTCGCGGCCGCGATCAACCCCCGACGCGCGGCCGGCAACGTGACTCTTCGGAAGGCCTGCGCCCGCGAACAACCCAGCGTGAGGGCCACCGACTCCGCCCGCGGATCGATCTGGTCGAACGCCACCCGCATCGTGCGAACCGCGAACGCCGTACACACCGTGAACTGAGCCAGGATCACCGCCGGCACGCGGTACGTGATCGGCAGCAATCCTTCGACCACCCGCCCGAGCGGCAACTGAAACAGAATCAAAAGGCTCAGGCCGATCACGAGCGGCGGCAGCACCAGCGGCACGTCGAGAATCGCCTCGATCAGCCACTTCCCGCGAAACTTCACCCGCGAGAGCAGATACCCGAGCGGCACGGCGACCCACATCGCGAGGATCGTGCTGAACGTCGCCGTGATCAGGCTGAGCCGAATCGCGAAGCGCACGTGCGGATCGTTCAGGGCGTCGCGGACGTCGCCGGGCGAGGTGTACAGCAAGTCCGCGATCAGCAGCGAGACGACAAGCAGAACGTAGCTTCCGCCGAGGGCCGCGAGCGCGAGGTGGAAGCGTCGGTCGGAGCGGTGCGGCGTCATGGCGCAAGATCGGCGAACCCGGCGGCGCGGAACGCTTTTTGTCCATGGTTCGGGTTCTTGATGAAGTCGACGAACCGCCGTGCGGCCGCGGCGTCCGTTCGGGAGCGAAGCACGGCGATCGCGACGCGGCCGAAGGCGCCCTCGAGTTCCGGCGCTCTCACCGCGGCGAGCGAGGAGTACCCGGCGGCCACCGCGTCCCACACGATCGCCGCGTCGTTCGCACCGGCCTTCACGGCGTTCGCCGCATCCGTCACGGTCGTGTGGTACAACAGCGTGTTGGCGTGCAACTCGGCCCATCGGCCGGAACGGGTCAGATGGTCGCGGGTGACGCGACCGATGGCGGCGGCGTCCGGGTTCGCTTGCCCGAGTCGCAGATCCTTCGCGAGAAGGTCGTCCAACTTCGCGATACGGCGCGGGTTGCCGGGCGCCACGAGCACGACGACACGCATGGTCGCCAGCGGAAACGATTCCTCGACGAGGCCTTTCTCGCGGGCCGCCTTCACATAGCTGTCGTCCGCGGGAAGCAGGAGATCGCCCTCGGCCGCGAGCGTGGCTTGAGCGAGGATTTGTTCGGAGTTGCCGAAGCGGAACTCGATGGGCCGGTCGTAATCCGCGGCCACGGCCTGCATCGCGGGACGAAGCGCGGCCGCACAGTAAACGACGAGCGGCCGCTCCGCCGCGGGCGCAGTCTCACGCGACAACAGGAACGCGAGCCCGCACAGGACCGCGACCGAGATCGACGCGAGGAACAGGAACGACCGCATGGGCTCGTTCTATTCGGCGATCATCGTTTGAGCCGCGCTTCGATCTGGTCCGCCTTCGCAAGCGCGGATTGCTTCGTACCGAGGTCCGGCGTGGTGCGGGCGACTTCGCGAAGAGCCACGACCGCTTCCTTCCCGCCGACGCGTTCGTCGCCGAGGATGTCGATTCCGGCGAGGCGGACGGTTTGGTCGTCGCGGCGAAGCAGTGGGATGGCGGCTCGCTCGGCCACGCCGCCGCCGAGCGTGACGAGCGCCTGCTGGGCCGCGTTCGATTCATGATTGGCGCGACCGATCATCTCGGCGATGCGCCGCGCCACGTCTTCATCCTTCCACCGCGGGAGCAGTCGCAGCGCCATGAGGCGTTCGTCCTGGCTGGAAGAGCGGCTCGCTTCGAGGCTCAGTTCGCGAGCGTCCCAGCCACCCCAGGTCGTGTACGCGGCGAGGGCCTCGGGGCGAACGCCGTTGTCCGTGTGCTTGCAAAGCGCCCGCAGTTCCGTGGACAGTTCGACGCGGTTCTTCGCGTCCTCGGAGTAGGTCGAGTCGGTGCGGGCGAGCGTGCGAAGCAACGCGATCAGGGCGTCGTACTTCCGCTGATCGCGGTAATGGCGAAGCTGTTCGAGTTTGGGCAGCGACTCGACCGGCGGCGGAACGTCGATCGCCTGCTCGGGCCCGACTCCGGCCCAGGACCGCGTCTGTGTTTGAACCCTCGGAATGAGCAGGCCGAGACCGAGGATCAGGCCACCCGAGATCACGAACCGCAGCGGCCGGTAGCGGGCGTACTTCCAGTTCGTGAGGTAGTGGAAGGTGATCGGCGGCACGGCGCAAGCGAGGCCGCGGCGCACGTCGCGGCGGAAGGCCAGCGTCGTGACCCAGGCATAACCGGCGAGGGCCTGTGCGGCCCCGATCGCCACGATGAATTGCGCGAAGTTCCCGTTCGAGAACAGGCTCGCCAGCGAGAGCGTGATGGCGAGGCCGGTGGTGAGAATCCACACGACCGTGGACGGCTTCAAGTCCCGTGGCGGCGCGGGCGGCGGCTTCATCCGCGACGAAAGCGCCGACGTGAGATCGACCGCGATGTCGGCGCTGGTCTTCAGCCTGAGGGGCTCGTCGGGCGGAGCCGAGGGTGCGACGGGAACCAACTTCCGAGGCCTGGGAGCGTTCGCGCCGGCCCATGCGGGAGGCGGTGTGGGGAACGGCTTCCGCGGCGGCGGCGTCGGCTCCGGGCGGCGCGGAGGCGGGTAAGGTTTCGCCGATTCCGTGGAAGGCGGATACAACTCGACGCGGCCATCGTCCGGTTCCGGAGTCGGCAGCGACCGCGAGAACGCGGGGGCCGGAACGGGCGGCGCTTCGGAGGGCGGCGGCGTTTCCACCGCGCTCATGTCCAGCGTAGGCGGCGCGATCTCCCCGTGAGCGATCGCCCCGAGCACGTCGTTGTCCGCGTCCGCGGGCGGATCCGGCAGAGTTCGGGACAGCGGAGGCGGAGTGAGACCTGAACCGGCGGACGGGATCACCATCGTGGGCGAGGCCACGAGCGGTTCACCGTTCTCGTTCAACCAGTGACGGCGATCCGCGGGAATGGTCACGGGCTGGGAGCACTTCGAACAAACGGTCGTCTTCCCGGCGCGGATTTCGAGCGCCTGTAGCACGACGGAACATTGCGGGCATCGGTACCGGAACATGAGCGCTCTCGCGGGGCGACTTCAAGCATAGCTTAAGAAACTCGGCGGGGCGAGGTCTCAATTGGTCGCTGAACGTCGGGGGGTGAGCAGCTCGAAAGTGGGTGGGAAATCGTGTACCCTGAACCCCGGCACATCGGTTTGACCAAACTTCGCCCATCGACCTCGCGGAGGCTCCATCATGGACGACCTGCAACTGACCCC
>Ga0169931_10000226_pt1 | contig 89784 bp, 86 predicted proteins | sample Kivu_15m_20L_FD_129675 | JGI IMG/M metagenome (GOLD analysis project Ga0169931, IMG submission 129675) | Freshwater microbial communities from Lake Kivu, Western Province, Rwanda to study Microbial Dark Matter (Phase II) - Kivu_15m_20L... | ecosystem: Environmental > Aquatic > Freshwater > Lake...
ATTTCAGGAGCCTGGTCGTGATGCGGGACATCGACCAACTCACCTACGAGGAAATCATGGACATTTCGGGATTGCCGATGGGAACCGTCAAATCGCGCATCAACCGGGGGCGCGTGCGCCTTCAGGAACTCATGGGAACCTATCTCGACGATTGAGGTTGGGTATCCCATGACGCTGAACCATCCGACACTTCAGATCTACATTTGCGACTACACGGAAGGACGACTTTCCGAAGACGTCAGACCCCTGTTCGAGGCCTTCCTGGCGCAACATCCCGATGTGTCCACTTTCGTGGACAAGGCCATGAACGGTCGGCAGATGGTCTGCCGACTCCGCTCCCAACTCAGAACGCCAAAAGACGTCTGATAGCCGCCTCCGCACGGCTGGCTGGCAGATAGGCGCTTTCGAGAACGGGATGAGTCGGCACGGGTGTCTCCATGGATGAACACCGCATCACCGGGGCATCGAGCATGTCGAAACAGTCTTCCGCGATGAACGAGGCGACCTCGCTCATGGGTCCCATGAATCCGCTGGGTTCCTGGAGCAGCAAGACCCGCCCGCTCGATCGCACCGCGGCGGCAATGGACGACGTATCCAGGGGCCGCAAGGTGCGCAGATCCAGGACGCCAACCCGGATGCCCTCCTCGACGAGTCGGTCCGCCAGTTCCAAGGCCCAGGTCACGCCAAATCCGTACGTGATGATGACCGCATCCGTGCCGGAACGGCGGAGCTTGGCATGCCCGAGCGGCTCATACGGGATGTGGTCGAAAAGGAGTCCTTTTTGACTGCGATACAGTCGTTTGTGCTCGAAAACCAGGACCGGGTTCGGGTCGATGATCGCACTGTAAAGCAGCAACTGCGCGTCTTCGACCGTACCGGGAACCGCGATCTTGAGTCCGTGATGCGACATGAACCAGGATTCCGGACTTTGCGAATGGAAGGGACCTGCGCCGGCGCCCGCGCCGTGCGGGCCGCGGATCGTCACATTCACGTCTCCGCTCCAACGGTACCGGGAAGGGGATAGGTTCTGAACGATCTGATTGTATCCGCAGGAGATGAAATCAGCGAACTGCATCTCCACAATGGGCCGGAAGCCGGAGAGGGCCAGCCCATACGCGGCCCCGATGGCACCTGACTCGATGATGGGCGTGTTTCGGACCCGTTCGCGGCCGTAGCGATCCAGAAATCCTTCCGTCACTTTGAATGCTCCGCCATATTCGGCGATATCCTGCCCCATGATCAAGGTCCGGCCATCTTCGCCGAAGGCCTGATGCAGGGCATTCCGGATGCCGTCGATGAACCGCCCTTCGGCGGGACCGGCATCGCGTGGCGGGCTTGAAGGGGGCACATCCCCCAATACCCGCGTCTCGTAACCCGCCATGAGCGGATCCGGGTCTGGCGCATTCAAGGCCCGCTCCAGATCGTCGGCGAACGCACGGTCGGCTTGGGAACGCACGGCCTCCAGATCCGGATCGGTCGCCCAACCCTTATCCAACAGGAAACGCTCCAAACGCAGAATCGGATCCCGGACTTTCCACTCCTCGAAGAGATGCCCGGGCACATAAGCGGTGCCCGAAGCCTCCTCGTGCCCCCGCATCCGGAAGGTCTTGGCCTCGACGAGAACCGGTTGCCCCGATACGGCTTGCGCCCGAGCCTTGGCCATGACATCCATCACGGCACTCAGATCATTTCCATCCACGACGTAGGATGGCATCCCGTATCCGATGGCCCGGTCGGCCAGGTCGGCACAGGCATATTGCTCGGATGTGGGTGTGGAAAGGCCGTACCCATTGTTTTCGATGATGAACACCACAGGCAATTTCCAAACAGCGGCCAGATTCAAGGCCTCATGCCAGTCGCCTTCGCTCGTGCCGCCATCCCCGGAAAACGAAAAGGCGACCCGGTCCTCGCCTTGGAGTTTCATGGCCAACGCCATGCCGTCCGCCACGGGCACCATCGCACCGAGATGGGAGATCATGCCGATGATGTGGTGCTCCGGGATTCCGAAGTGGAAGGAGCGCTCACGCCCGCCTGTGAAGCCATCACGCTTACCGAACAACTGGCAGAACAAGGGGTACCATGGAACATTCCGCGACGTGAATACGCCCAGATTCCGATGCATGGTGAAGATCACATCATCCGGACGGGCGGCCAATGCCGTTCCGACCGATATGGCCTCCTGTCCGATACCGGAGAACCATTTTGCGATTCGATTCTGCCGGAGAAGTTTGAGCATGCGCTCTTCCACACGTCTCGGTAAAACCAGAGACCGGTAACAGGCCAGCGCGAAGTCGCGCGTCGGGAAAAAATCAGGAGACTGCATGTCGCCAAAAAAAATGATATATTTGCAATTCTGTTATGCAAGAAACCGCTGTGCTAATGCTGACAGGTTCGGGACGGATGAAGGTAACGCGAATCCCCGTCAGGTGATAGCGACTCCGATGAAGTCCCTCATCTTTCACCGTTACCATCCACGCACAAACAGTAGGGCAAGAGACTCGAATTGAACAGAATCGCAGGTTCAACGCATCACACAGACCATCGGAACCAAACCGTCCATTGCGACCATCGCTTCAACCGCTACCCGGGGAGTGATCGGTTGCTTTTTTCGTTTTCAGCACCTGTGCTGATCACCATCCGTTCATCCTTTAATCGAGGTAAGGGGTAATGAAAGCACTTGGCCGACAAATTCTGGTGGAATACTACGATTGCGATCCCGATGTCCTGAACGACGTCGCCGCAATCGAATCCATACTTCTCAATGGCACGCGCGCGTCGAACGCGAGCATCATCTCCCATAACTTCCACAAATTCAGCCCGCACGGTGTGAGTGGAACGGTGGTGATCGCCGAATCGCACGTGGCCATCCACACCTGGCCCGAATACGCCTATGCGGCGGTCGACATTTTCACCTGTGGGGAGACCATCGATCCGTGGATCATCCAGGAGTATCTCCGAGAGGCCTTCCGTTCCAAGAACATCTCCTCGATGGAGATGAAGAGGGGCCTGTTCAAGGTCGGGCCGGGCGAGGAGCTTCTGTTCAAGCCCAAAGACGCCGGCAAAATCAACGTGCTCTACTGAGCATCCCCATCCATCACGGCTTCATCGCAATCGACATGTCTGAAACACGTCTTGGGGGACCCATGGTCTCCACCCCGAACATCTACAAACTGGTCAAAGGCTCCGGAGAGGGGCGCATGCCTCTCAACGCGTTCGATCTGGCCTTGCTGAATGCCGGTGTCGGAGACACCAACCTGGTTCGCATGAGTTCGATCGTGCCGCCGGGTGCTCAGGAGGTCGATGAGATCCAGTTGCCGAAAGGCGGCCTCATCCCGATCGCCTATGCGACCATCTCGTCCACAACTCCTGGCGAAACCATCGCCGCGGCCATAGCGGTCGGCATTCCGGAAGATCCGACCGAACCCGGAGTGATCATGGAATTCGAGGATTTCAAACCCTTGAGCCACGTGGAGGCCGCCGTTCGCCAGATGGTGATCGACGGTTTCGAGTACCGAAAACGCAAGCTCAAGGAGGTCAAATCCCTGGGCATCGAGCACACGGTCGTTCATACGGGGTCGGTCTTCGCGGCCGCCGTTCTTTGGTACCGCTGACATGCCCATCCAATACCTCGAATATTACAACGGCACCACCGGCCTGAGCGTCGGTGTGAACAAGGTGCTGTTTTCCGAACAGACGCCCTTCCAGAAGGTGGAGGTCTATGAGACCGACACCTGGGGCAATCTGATGACCATCGACGGCATGGTGATGCTCTCCGAAAAGGACGAATTCGTCTATCACGAGATGATCGCGCATGTGGCCTGCTTCAGCCATCCGAATCCGAAACGCGTGCTCATCATCGGCGGTGGCGACGGCGGAACCGCGCGTGAGGTGCTGCGACATCCCTCGGTCGAGCATGTGGACATGGTCGAGATCGATGAGGCCGTGGTGCGCGCGTCCAAGCTCCATATGCCGGGAGTCGGCGCATGGGACGACCCCCGGCTGCATGTGCTCTACGAGAACGGCCTGACCTTCGTGAATGAGGTTCCGATTACGTACGATGTCATCATCATCGACGGATCCGACCCGGTAGGTCCGGCCGTCGACCTGTTCAAACAGGAATTCTACGACAAGTGCTACGCGGCCTTGAACGAGGACGGCGTGTTGACGGGTCAGACCGAATCGCCATGGGTCGACCACTACCATGAGAGCATCCAGTCGGTGTTCCGGGCCTTGAAGACCGCCTTCCCGGTGCATCACATGTACCTGGCTTTCATTCCATTGTATCCGACCGGCATGTGGTCGATGGCTTTCGCCTCGAAGGGCCCGCAACCGTTGTCGGACAACGTCTTCGAACGCGCGCAACGCGGTTTGGACGTATTCGGCGGGAAGCTCCGGTACTATACGCCGGATGTGCATCGCGCGAGTTTTGCATTGCCCGCATTTGTGCGTAGCCTGATCGGGTGATTCCCTTAGGCCTTCTGATCGCACAACTCCTGTTCGGTTCCATCCGGGTCGATGCCGATGTGACGGCCGCACCCATCGTGCACCGCGTACACACACCGACCGGGCCTTATGCCGAAGCCGTACTGTCTCGGTATCTGGACCAAATCGGTGAATCCCTGCATGATGCCGGTTACTGGTATCCGTGGATCGAACTTGTGGCGGTGGTCGTCGATACCGTTTCGAACCGGATCCATATCGATGTGCGGGTGGAGGCGGGCGATCCGGTCCGAATGACGCATGTCGAGCTGTCCGGTGCGAAGCGATTCACCTTTGATCGCATCCGGTCGCGCATACCGGATCGGTCCGGATCCTTGGCGACCCGGTCCGCTCGGGAATCCCTTCGCCAGGACCTCCTTTCTTCCGGTTTCTACCAATCGGTGGAAGCGACCGATCCGATCCATCGGGATGGGGTGGATCTCGTGCCCTTCCGAGTGCGTGAGATCACGCCAGGACGTGTCGACGGCTTGTTGGGATGGAGTGAGGGCGATTGGCTCGGCAGCCTGGATCTGGGTCTGCGCCATGCCTTCGGTCTGGGACATCATCTCACTCTCCGGTTCGATCGCATGCGGCGCCTCGAGACCGATCTGAATGTGCGTTCCGTGTGGGATCGCATAGCGGATACCCCGTATGCCGTTGCGTTCGAGGGGACCCTGATCCAACAGGATTCGACCTATTTGGTGATGGCCGCCGAAGTAACGGGAGAGGTCTCGACAACGGGTGCCGACCGTTACGGCATCTGGCTGGAACGGCGGCGGGTGATGTATCCCGACCTTGTCCGGAGCGATGATGTGATGATCGGTTTTCGCACCGTCGGTGGTCGTTTGTCGGATCCGTTTTTCCCGACCCGAGGGTCTCGATACCGGATATCGGCCGGTTCCGGCACCCGTGAGGATGGAAGCCGGGTGAACCGTATCTCCGGTGAATGGCAGGGCATCCTCCATTCGAATGGGCGTGCAGCCTGGGTCGTCTCGGGTTCGACCGGCATCCTGGATTCGGACTCCGTTCGCGCCGATGAACGGTTCCGATTCGGCGGGGCCAGCTCCTTTCGCGGCGTGCCGGAAGCGGGCATGCGGGCTTCCCGATACATATGGACGGAAATGGAGGGGCGTCACCGGTTGGATCAGGAGACGTTCGCATTCGCATTCACAGGTGTGGCGGCCGCCAAAGGCCACAGACCCATCATCAACCTGGGAGCGGGGTTCAGTTATGAGACCCGCGCCGGCACGTTTCAGATCACGGCCGCCTCAACGTCGTCGAGCTGGGCCCGACCGGTGTTGCATGTGCGCTTGTCTTCCGGCCCATAAGGCGATCCAGACCCCATACCAAAGCCGACATTCCGGCGAATACCGGCATCGCCCAAAGCGGCTTCCAAATCAGGAACCCGCCAAGGGTGCCAAGGATGGCGCCGAGATATTGGATGGTCTTCAATTGATCGGATGTGGCATCCCGGATCAGAAGCTCCAATCGGGATTCATCATAGGCGCGAACCGTGTCCCGCATCAATGACGACAGATCCATGTCGGATAACACCCGGTGCAATGAATCCAGGATATGGGCCTCGATATCGCCGGAATGCCGTCTGGTTTCGTCCGGTATGGAGTCCAACCAGTGGTGCACGTGGATCAGGTGGGGTTCGACATGATCCGGAATCGTACGCAAGGCTTGATCGATCATGGCCAGGAAGGCATCCCCGCGTACTTTCCGGTAGGTTTTGAATGCGATATGCTCCAACCGGGAGGTCGATGTCGCCTCTTCCAGCGCATCGGCCAATGATTCGGCCGCTTGCCTTCGGATCTGTTCCGATCCGACCCATGTCCGGATCTCGTCCAAGATCATCCGGTCCAAATCGGAACGGAACGCGTCGGATCGTAGAATGCCCGTTGTCTGTTCGGCGAGGCTGTCGAGATAGTTGGACAGGATTCTCGATTCAACCAGTCGATTGCGGATGAGATCCGGATTGACCAGATTCCGTGAGACTGCCCCCGCCAAGGACATGGCGATCCGCTCCTTGTTCGCTGGAATAAGCCCCCAGCCCAGCAAGGGTCGCTTTTTCCGGGGGCGGAAAAGCATCGTGATGGCCAGCCAATTGGTGACATAACCGATCAGGCCGCTCACGGACAAGATGCGCACCAATCCGTCGTAATCGAAACGGAACGACAGCAGAAACAGGGTCGAGAGCAGCAACGGACTCCATTTCATCCAGGAGGATTCCGGCCGTGCCGCACGTGCGGGTGGTGGGATCGAGGGCGGAACGGGACCGCCACCGGAGACGGAATCCACAGCCGGCAAATGCCGACGGACCAGATCAAGAGCCTTGCGGATCAATGAATCGATTCGCTGCCGCTTAAGGATGTGCCCTTGTCGAGCAGTACGTCCGCGACAATGGCTTTCACCTTTTCCATGGGCATACGTTCCAGCGAGTGGAACATCACCTTTTCAATGACCTTCTCCATGGATAATGAATCCAGGACGCCAAGGTTGGTCAGGTCGAGCAGATACCCGTAGGCTTCCGGTGAGATCATCATCCGTTCCGCGAAATGAAGGACGCGTGGCGACGTCGGGCGTAATGCAACCGGGTTCCGCTGCAGAATCCAGGAATACGCCGCGCTGAGTTGGGCGGAATCGTAGGCCGATACGGTTTCCGGTGGGAGGGAGGACAGGTCTTCGCCCAAACGCATGCGTTTGACCAGAACGACGATCAGGTCGACAATCTGAGGTTGTACGCTAGGCATTCAGGTAGCGGTCTTCCCGTTGGGTCATGACATCCTTATCGGCAGGATTCGCGTCAACATAACCGCAAAGATGCAAGAGTCCGTGAAACAGCACCCGCCGGAACTCGGTTTCCACAGGTATGCCCATTTCAAGGGCCTGTTCGGTGATCCTGGGTGCGCACATGACCAAAGATCCTTCCAAGTCGGATCTGGCCCCTTCATCATGATAGGGAAAGGTGATGATGTCGGTCACGTAATCCCGCCCCAAGTGCTGGCGGTTCACGTCCATGATCTCCGTTTCATCCACATATACCAGCTCCACGAGGGAGAAGGAGACTCCTTCGCCAGACTCCACAGCCATCACGCTGGATCTCGCGATCTCGTCGGAAATCGGAACCTCCGCCTCGGAATCGTTGAACAGATCCAGTGTCAAAATGTGAATCCTTCGTTATCCAGTGTGTCCGTTAGCGATAAGGCCACGCTGCACATCATCAGTTCCGGGGCGAGTTTGGTGAAATCACCCTTCAGCAAGACATCATTGACATTCGCATAGAGGCTGCAACCGGCATTCTTCTCGATGATCAATCCGGAGGTATGGCCGCCGTGTTTACCGAAGAAGGTGGTCTGCTCGAGCAGGTCGCTCGTCAAGAAGCCGGAACAGCCGTGCAGTTGCAGAAAGGTGTTGGCCGAGTAGACCGAAACGATGCAGGTCTTCTGCTCTCCAACCGGAATGTCGAATGCGATTTCAAAGGCCAGCTTGCGGCTGGATTCCGCTTCCCGTATCTCGTATCGGAGCACGTTGCCCAGTTCGCGTGGTTGGACGCCGAACATGGCATTCAGACTGGTCAAGACATTCTCGCGGGTGAGTTCTAGTATCATGCGTCGGTCCTTGGATCGAATATAGGGATGATTGGTCGGTTTACTCACCCATGATGCGGGTGACACTCATCTCCGTTTCCACACGGGATGTCGGGAAGGGCAGGCGTCCGTTGGTGATCCGGTTCACGTTCGCGGCAATGGCGGCGGCTTCCTCGTCACGGCCGGCCTGGAACAGGATGTGTTGGACGATCATGAACCGGCTCGAGTCGAACGAGATCTCGCGGGCGAACGCGTCGCGTTTGCCCGACAAGCTTCGGATGTCGTTCTGAAAGGCGCGTCGGCGATTCAGGTCGGCTTGGTAACGCTCCATTCGAGCCTCGACATCCACGATCTGGGATTCCAGCCGGCTGAGTTGGGCCATGCCATGGACCATGGATCGTTCGATGTCCGAGACACCGTCGAGGGCGAGACGAACCGCGGAGTCGTGATCGCCCAAGCGGCTGTACCGGTACGCGTATGTGACCAACGAGGTGAGATCACCTCGGATCGTGCGGAAGGGGATCCGTTCCTCGCCCCATCGCAGCCAGGATTTCGCCGAATCGGGCACACCGGCTTTTTCCCACTCCTGCGCCTGGCGTGTGATGACCGTCCGGTAATTATCCATCATCCGACGGATGTTCTCATCGAAATAGGCGTTCTCGTTACCGATCTCCCGGAATCGGAAACCCCGCAGACGTTCACCATGCACCAATGGGTCGACATAGCCGAACGGATCACCGAACCGTTTCGGCATCACACGGAAGGCCTTTCCCTCCAGACGGAAGTAATCCTGAAGGTTCAGCTGCCCGTCCTGGGCAACCGTGATGGCGAAATAGATGGGCCGACGCCACTCGTTGTTGCGGAGAATCTCGAGAATCATGTCGTCTTGAAGTCTCGTGTAGTGCATCCGGTTCCCTTGGGGATCGGTTCCCAGGGGTTGGCCTTCCACAAAGAACCGCACGACGGGGTCGACCTGGTCGGCCGGCATGCCGAAATCCGCTTCCGGATGCATTCTGACGGGGAGCTCGACCGTTTGCGGTGTCCAGAAATCCGTCGGACGCCGGAACTCGAACTTCTGCTCAAGACGGTCCACCTGTTCATCACTCAAGCGGATCGGAACCTCCGGCGCCTCGTAATTGGGCTTGTTCTTCATCTGCTTGATGTACCAGGTCGTGTTCAATAGGCTGAGATTCACGACGCGCACATCCCGTCGGATGCCTTCCACATCCTGAAGGTACCAGAGCGGGAAGGTGTCGTTATCGCCGTTGGTGAACAGGATGGCGTTGGGCGCAACCGAATGGAGCAGGTTGTAGGCGTAGTCGGGCGCCACATATTGCAGGGAGCGGTCCTTGTCGTCCCAATTCTGATAGGTCATCCACCCCGGGACCGCCAGTAGAAGCACCGATCCGGCGGCGATCTGGGCCGCACGCGCCTTGACGAGCGATGCGAGCATGAGCAGCAGGGTGGACGCTCCGATTCCGATCCATATCGAGAACGCGAAGAAGGAGCCGGTGTAGGCGTAATCGCGTTCGCGCGGTTGGAACGGAGTCTGGTTCAGGTAGAACACGATCGCGACACCCGTCACGATGAAGAGGACCAGAATGGTCGAAGCCCGTTTCCAGTCTTTCTGGAAGTGATGGATCATGCCAACCAGACCGAGGAAGAACGGTAGGAAGAAGTAGACGTTGTGCGCGGCATTCCGGCCGGTTTGATCGGTCTTGGCGAATCCGTGAACCCAGTGCGAATCCTGTATGTCGCTGTCGCGACCGATGAAATTCCATGCGAAGTATCGGAAATACATGTGACCGATCTGATAGCGCCAGAAGAAATCCCAATCACTCGCGTACTGCGCATACTTCTCCGTATGACGGGCCTCGCGCGAATAGCGTCGTGGGAACAGGGATTCCGAGCGACGGTCGATGGTTCCCAGATCATTGCTGAACGTGTTGCCGGAAAGCAAGGGCGTGCTACCGTACTGCTCGCGTTTGAGATAGCTGATGAAGTTCGCAACCGTCTCCGGGGCGTTCTGGTCGATCGGTGGTTGCGTCTGCGAGCGCACGAAGATGATGCCATAGCTGGAGTAGCCGAACAGGATGGCCATGTATCCCAATAGGATGATGTTGGCCAAGCGTTTGCGGGTGGTGTGCGTGTGATGGAGCCCCCAAGCCATGAGCACGAGCACGAGCACCAGGAAAAGACCGTGGCCGATGAGCCCGCTGGTCTCGTTATGCAGGTATTCCGACAGGCTCGGCAGCCAGATCAGCACACCCGGATAGATGGAGAAGAAGAGCACCACGGACATCGCTCCCATCAGCAAGAAACCGCCGATGGAGAATTCCTGCGTCCGGAAGTACACGATCATCGCCACGAAGAAGGTGGCCAGCAGACTCAGCAAGTGGACGCCGAAGGCAAGACCGAAGACATAGGCGATCAGGATCAACCAACGCTCATGTCCGGGTTGGTCGGCTTGTTCAGACCATTTCAGGGTCAGCCAAACGGTCAATGCCGTGAAGAACATGGAAATGGCATAGGTCTCCGTTTCGGTCGAATTGAACCAATGGGTGTCGGTGGCCATGAAGGCGAGCGATCCGACCAGACCGCCCGCATACACGGCAAATCGGCTCGTCCAATCCATCAGTGCGGGATCTCCCATGAATTCGCGCAGGAAGCGGACGATGATCAGATACAGGAGCGCGACGCTCAGGGCACCGGTCACGACACTGACCATGTTCACCATGTAGGATACCAAGTCGGTCGGGGCGAACATGGAGGCCAGCCGCCCGAGCAGCAGCAGGAAGGGTGATCCGGGCGGATGCGGTATCTGCAACATGTACGAGCAGGCGATGAATTCGGAACTGTCCCAGAACGGGGCCGTCCGGGGCATCGTGCTCCAATAGACGCCAAGAGAAACCAGGAAGGTGAGAGACCCGAAAACTTTGTTCAGGGAGTTGTGGTCTTTTTGCATATGCTTGGGTTCGTCGTCAGTGAACGGCGTATCCTGAGAAATTACCGAAAAAAGGGCACTTTGAGACCATGAATTACGAGTCCGTCGAACGGTTCAGCTCCCGTTGGGGCATGTTGGTGAGCATCCTCGGCATCGCCATCGGAACGGGCAACATCTGGCGGTTCCCGCGCATCGCGGCCCAAAACAGCGGCGAGGAGGGCGCCGGTGCTTTTCTGATCGCGTGGTTGCTGTTCCTGTTCATCTGGTCGATTCCTCTGATCATCGCCGAATACGCGATCGGAAAATCCGGCCGGAAGGGCACCATCGGCTCCATCGTCGCAGTGGGAGGGACCTCGACCGCTTGGATGGGCGCCTTTGTCGGTTTCGTGGCCATGGCCATCATGTTCTATTACAGCGTGGTGGCGGGTTGGTGTTTGTTTTATTTCGGCACAGCTGTCGGAACAGGTCTGCCAACCGATGTGGCGGGCTCCAAAGCCATGTGGGACGGGTTCCAGGCAGGATGGTGGCCGGTCGTCTTCCATGGTGCCGCCATGGGACTTGGCGGATGGGTGGTGCTGAACGGCGTGAAGTCCATCGAACGGGTCAATCGGATCCTCATTCCAGCCTTGTTCCTGATCCTGTTGGTGAGCCTGATCCGTGCCTTGCTCTTGCCGGGCAGCGCGGACGGGCTTCGGTTTCTGTTCACACCGGATTGGGCGACCCTCACGAACCCGACCATCTGGTTGGAGGCGCTTACCCAGAACGCATGGGATACCGGTGCGGGGTGGGGTCTGATCCTGACCTATGCGGCATACATGCGCTCCAAGGATAGTGTCACCAGTAGCGCATTGCAAACCGGAATCGGAAACAATCTGGTTTCCATGATCTGCGCGATGATCATCTTTTCCACGGTGTTCGCCGTCCTTGGCCGCGAGATGAGCCAAGGCGAGATACTCGCGGTGATGCAGGATTCGGGACCGAACGCGACCGGTCTCACGTTCATCTGGATGCCACGGCTTTTTGCGGAGATACCCGGAGGCAACCTGCTGGGAGTGTTGTTTTTCCTAGGGTTGAGCGCGGCGGCATTCAGCTCGCTCATTTCCATGATCGAACTGTCGGCCAAGCTCTTCATCGACCGAGGCATCTCCCGCACGTCCGCGGTACTGGGAATCACGTCCGTCGGATTCGTGCTCGGCGTACCATCCGCATCAAACGCCTCCGTCTTCGGGAACCAGGATTTCGTCTGGGGGCTCGGGCTCATGGTCTCCGGAGCGATGATCGCCTACGTGGCCATCCGGTTCGGTATCGGACGTTTCCGAACCGAATTGGTCAACGCGGACGGCGACTCGATACAGGCAGGTCGGATCTATGAATGGATCATGCGGTACGCCATACCGGCGCAAGCAGTGGTCTTGCTGGGATGGTGGATCTGGCGAAGCGCGACCCAATTCGCCCCGGACACCTGGTACGACCCGTTCGATCCGTACTCGGTCATGACCGTGCTGGTCCAATGGGGGCTCGTCGCCGGTACCCTCCTGGTCCTGAACCGCCGATTAGTCACATAATTTATATTATGTAAACTAAAGTCGGATCAACCCAATCCCAGCAGGGTCGATTCGATGGCGTCGAAATCCGGCAGTCGACCGGCCTCTTCCAGAACCTCGGCATGGCGGATCACCCCGTCGCCGTCCACGACGAACACGCTACGCTTGCACACGCCTTTGTATCCGAAGAAATCCTCATACAACACGCCGAACGCGGATCCGGCCTCTTTGTTGAAATCGCTCAGCAAGGTGAAATGGAGCGATTGCTTGGTTTTGAATTCCTTCAGCGTGAAAAAGCTGTCGACACTGATCCCTACCACTTCTGCGTTCAGCTCGTTGTACCGTGCGAGCGAGTCACGGACCGTGCATAACTCGGTTGTGCACACGCTGGAAAAGGCCATCGGAAAGAACAGTACGACTACCGGTTTTCCCCGGTAGGTTGAGAACGGAATCCAATTGCCGTCGGTGTTCTTCAATGTGAATTCGGGAGCGGAATCACCAATTTTCAGGGTCATAGCTGTTCAGTTGAATGTTTTTGTAGGCTCGGGGAATGAGTACCAGGGCAAGTGCCATCAGCACCCATGTTGTGGATTGTACGGGAAACGGGTGTTTTGCGAACCAATTCAAGCCCAATGATACCACCAAGGGAATCGTTCCGATCAAGACATACCGGTAGCGCGCATCGGAAGCCGATTTCAAACCGAAGATCAGAAAGGCGATAAGTATGGCGCCCAGTTCATACATCCCGTAGAGCATGTCTTTCAGAACGAAGGTGTCTCGTACGGCCATATGGGCCGGAACGAGCAGGAATGGCAGAAAGGTGAGCGCCAAAGGAAAGCGGGTCACAATCGGTTTCGATTCCCGGACCACATTCGCCAAGGCGCACAGAACGGTGGAGATGATCAGGGAGGTCAACGAATCCGAAAGAACGGATGTCCATGCCGAGAATGAACGTGATGAGATGATTATTGCAACTTCAACCAATTGCAGCGCAATGAATAAGACCAGACCTCCCAAGAACATTCCGTCTTCGAGGGAATGGCGCGATCGGACCACCATCCAGAAGCAGCGTAATGCGTAGGTGGATGCGATGATCAGTAACAGGGGCCCCCAGATCGCATCCATGGTGGTTCAGGGCACTGGTTTCTGAATGGTCATGATGCGTTCGGCCACCTGTTTGAGCAAGCCCCTCTCCTGTCGGATGATCTGACGGAGCAAGCGACGTGTGGACGGAGCGGGATCGGTCGCGCCGAGGTAGGTGGTCCAATCCTCGCGCAAGGACCGCATGGCCTCCAGGACGGCCTCGAGTCCCGTCGGTCGCGGGAACGGACGGACCGGAAGTCCAAGAGCCGGGGTGTGGCGGACCAGGCAGACCTCGTACCACTCCGTCAGAAGTTCGGTGATCGACGGCAGATCGCCTGGTTTCTCATCGAATGGAACGACATCCAGCAATGGTATCAGGGATTCCAACTCCCCGGTCAACCACGCCAGATCCTGGACCTCAGTTGATGGCGCGGTCCCGAGCATTCCGGGTTTCCAGCATCTCGACCAGGCTGAGACTCGTTTCCCAGCGCTTGTCACGGTTGCGGACAGAGTGGATGTTGTTCTCTTCCTGGAAATCCCAGAATTGACCGAACTGACGGTTCTTGTACTCACGCAGGTAGTCAAGCCGGGTCGATAGTTCCTCTTTGGGCACAAGCAGGCGGTCTTTGGCGTATACGGCATCTTCGCGGCTCTCGAAGACGATGTCGTAGTCTTGGCTCATGACGATGGCTTCTTCCGGGCATACCTCCTCGCAGAAACCGCAGTAGATGCAACGCAGCATGTTGATTTCAAAGAAATCGGGATAGCGCTCCTTCGGGTCCTCCACCTCGGCCGCTTGCATGCTGATCGCCAAGGGCGGGCAGACGCGCGCGCAGAGTCCGCACGCCACGCACCGCTCCTTGTCGCCATCCTGGACCAGAACCGGGCGTCCCCGGAAAATGGCGGGTGGATCGAATCGTTCTTCGGGGTACATCATGGTCACGGTGGGTGCGAACATCTGTTTGAACGAATACCACATGCCCTTGAGAACCTCCCAGACGTAGGTCCGCTGCAGGAAATTGAGTTTGCGCTCGGAGGGATAATCCGGATTCAGCGCGTTGAGAACAGGGTTTTCCAGGTTCGGAGACATGGTGGTGAATATACGTGTTACGATTTGGCTTTGAAAACCATCGTGATGGGCACGCCACGGAATGAGAACGTTTCCCGGAGTTTGTTTTCGATGTACCTGCGGTAGTTGGCCGGCAACTCTTCGGGTTTGTTCATGAAGAAGGCGAACACCGGTGGGTTGGCTTTCACCTGCGTGGCATACTTGATCTTCAGGGCCGTACCGCGGGCGGATGGCGGCGGGTTCTCCCTCGTGATGTCTTCCAGAAATTGGTTGAGATGACTCGTGGATATCTTCCGACGGCGTTCCTCCAGGATCACATCCACCTCATCGAGGATCTTCGGGAGGCGTTGACCGCTCAAGGCGGACACGCTGAGAACGGGCACGTAGGTGAGCGTGGGCATCTTGGCGTAGATGGCGTCCACATACCGTTTGAAGGTATCGGTCTCTTTTTCGACCAGATCCCACTTGTTCAGCAGCACGAGCAGTCCCTTGTTGAACCGTTCCGCCTCCAGGAGCACCCGTGCGTCCTGCGCTTCGAATCCGTGCACCGAATCGATCAGAAGGATGGCGATATCGCATTCGCGTATGGCCTTCTCGGTTCGGATGGTGCTGTAAAACTCGACATTCTCCTGCACCTTGGCTTTCCGGCGAAGACCGGCCGTATCCACGAGCACGTACTCCCTCTCCCCGACCGTCAGAACGCTGTTGATGGAATCGCGGGTGGTGCCGGCGATGTCGGTCACGATGCTTCTCTCCTCTCCCAAAAGCGCATTCACGAGGGACGATTTGCCCACGTTCGGACGCCCGATGATCGCGAGTTTCGGACGTACGTCGTGCTGGGCTTCCGCTTTGACGGGAAGCTTGCCGACCAGCACATCCAGGAACTCACCCGTGCCCGTTCCGTTCACCGAAGACAGGGCGAAGACATCGGGAAAACCGAGCGTGTAGAACTCCGACGCCCCCCATCCGCGCTCCGGGTTGTCGGCCTTGTTCGTAACGACCAGGACGGGTTTGTCGATCCGGCGCAGGATGTCGGCAACTTCCTTATCCATGTCCGTGATTCCGGTGGTCACATCGCACACGAACACGAGCACATCGCTCTCGTCGATGGCGATGTGAACCTGCTCCCGGATTCCTTTTGCGAAGACATCCGGGTCCTCCGGAATGTATCCGCCCGTGTCGATCAGCGAGAATTCATGACCGTTCCAGTAGGCTTCGCCATAGTGACGGTCTCGGGTGACGCCCGGCATGTCGTGAACGATGGCCTTCCGTTCCCCGATCAGCCGATTGAACAAGGTGGACTTGCCGACATTGGGTCGGCCGAGGATGGAAACAACAGGAAGCATCCTTAAATTTACGGATGTTCACCCGATTCTCAGGGATACGCCCATGATGCAATGGATCTACACGGAGCTCGGCTTCTTCGGCTCCATCCTGTTTTCGCTGTTCATCTTCGCCCTGTTCATCCTATGGCTCGCCGGGGTTGCCGGCATCGTGGGCATGGAGAGCCAGCGGCATCGCGACCTCAAGCTGGTGGCGAGCATCTGCCTACCCGTCTTCCCGATTCTCTGGATCCTGTGGGACATCCGCCGTCACCGTCGGATCATCCAAGGCCTTGAATCCTGAGCCCTCCTCCACCAGCAACCAGGGTTCGAGGTCGGTTTCCGGGAATCCATCCAGAAACCGGCTCGGTTTCGTGAAATAGTCTCCGCTCCCGCTCCGGGCCAACGCCGGGTATGTGAACAGCAGCATATCCTGGGCTCGGGTGGCAGCCACGTACAGGAGTCGCAGCTCTTCGTCCACCTGATCCGGATTGTCGATGCTGTACAAGGACGGAATCACGCCGTCCAGACACTGCAGAACGAATACGACCTTCCACTCCAGGCCCTTCGCGCTGTGGATGGTGCTCAGAACCAGCGGTTTCTCCCCCGCTTCGGCACCGGCCACATCCACGGCTGTGGCCTCGATGGGTTCCAAACTCAGTTTCGTGACCAGTTCGGCGTAGGTGCCGTACCGTTCCGACATCTCCAGAAGCACCTCGAGGTCCTGACCTCGTTTGACATGGTCTTCGAACTTCTTCCGGAGAACCGGCCCATACCACTCCAGGATGCGGCGCAAGGCGGCGTCCGGCTTCGGACGCGCGGCTTTCAGTTCCGTGAGCAACGACAGGAGATCCGTGATCTGGTCCTTGTAGCGCACGCCGGCGGTCCAATCATACGCATCGGACCGGATCTGGGCGATGAAATCGGCGGCGGTCTTCGGCCCGATCCCGTCGAGAAGGCTCAAGGCCCGGTTCCAAGCCACTCCATCGGCGGGATTCACGAGGATGCGCAGAATGGACAGGACATCCTTCACATGTGCCGACTCGGAAAGACGCAATCCACCATATTTGACAAACGGGATGCCACGTTGGGTCAGTGCGGTCTCCAGATCGAAGGAATCCCGGCTGTTGCGGAACAGGATGGCGATCTGCCCCAGTTCCATCCCCGACTCCCGCAGATTCAGGACCATCTGGCAGATGAACCGGGATTGCTCAACGACCGTGCGCGCTTTCACCAGTGCGGGTACCTCACCCATGCCCCGGACCGCGGAAAGGCGCTTGGGGTAGACCTGTTTAGTCAATTCCAGCAATCCATTGGCCACGTTCAGGATAGGCTGCACCGAGCGATAATTCTCCTCAAGTGTGATCACCACTGCGCCCGGGAATCGATCCCCGAAAGACAGGATGTGGCGATGATCCGAACCCCTGAATCCGTAGATGCTTTGCGCATCGTCTCCCACAGCCATGACCTGGCCATGGACGGCGCAAAGCTCGGCGGCCAGATCGACCTGCAGCGCGTTGGTGTCTTGGAACTCGTCCAGCAGCAGATGCCGGATACCACCGGAGACCCGACCCTTGACGACCGCATCGGTACGGAGCAGATCCAAGGTTCGGACCAGCAGGTCGTCGAAATCGAGCAGATGTTGGTCGAGCTTGTGATCGGCGTATCGGTTCAGGACTTCCCGGATGGCATCCAGTGCGGGCAGGTGCGACGGATGGCGTGCGGATACGATGTCGGCCACCGATTCCTGGCGGTTGACATGCGCCGATTGGATGGCCAGGAGCGTGTTCCGGTTCGGAAACAGCGATCCGTTCCGTGCGGCCCCGGCTTGGCTTCGGACATGATGCATCAGGTCCGCGGCATCTTCCGCGTCCAACAGGGTGTAGGGTGGCAGATGCTGACTCAGCAATCCATGGCAGAAGCCGTGGAAGGTTCCACCCCTGACCAGTCGGCATCGTCCATCCAGCAGGCTGCTGGCCCGCTCGATCATCTCATCGGCCGCACGGCGTGTGAATGTCAGAAGGACGATCTGGTCCGGATCGACACCCGATTCGATGAGCCTGGCCACACGGTACACCAAGGTCCTGGTTTTGCCGGTTCCGGCTCCCGCCACCACAAGTGCCGGACCGCCGCCATGGGCCACGGCCTTGTATTGGGCCGGGTTCAACACCGACCCGTAGTCGATCCGGTAATCGGGTCGACGCTCGGCGGACTCGGACTTCAGAACGAACCGTTTCATATGTGCAATATATGGACATGTTTTGGAATCCGGAGTCGGTCGGTATATTCGGTGCCATGTTCAACGAACCGATAGTCGGCCAGTATCCATACGGCTGGATTGAAGTGATATGTGGGGGGATGTTCTCCGGTAAGACCGAAGAACTCATCCGACGGGCGCGCCGGGCGCAGATCGCCGGACAGGATGTCATGATTGTCAAGCCGCCCATCGACAAGCGCTACGACTCGGACTCGGTTGTGTCGCATAACCAGACGCGTCTTCCGAGCGTGATGGCGGACACCGCCGACCAGATCGTCCTGATGACCGGTTTGGCCCATGTGGTGGCCATAGACGAAGCGCAATTCTTCGATAACCGCCTGATCGATGTCGCCAACCAGCTGGCCAACGACGGAAAGCGGGTCCTCATTGCGGGGTTGGACATGGACTACCTTGGTCGTCCCTTCGAACCCATGCCGCAGCTCATGGCCATCGCCGAGTATGTGACCAAACTCCATGCGGTCTGCGCCGAGAGCCGCATGATGGCCCATTACTCGCAACGGGTCGTGGACAGTGACCGGCGCATCCTCGTCGGCGAATCCGACAGTTATGAGCCACGCGCCCGGCATTGCTTCCGACCACCGATCGACAAACGCCATTCCTGACTCATATGGACATCCTTCGCGGCCTCACCGGTCTTGTCTTCATCATCGCCTTGGCTTATGCCTTCAGCGCCCGCCGATCCGCCGTCAACTGGAGGCTGGTCGGGATGGGGTTGGGCATCCAGGCCATCCTGGCGATCCTCATTCTCCGGGGAGACACCTTGGCCTCCTATTTCTTCCCGCTTGGCTGGCCTCAGATGTTCTTCAAGTGGGTATCCGGCTTCTTTGTGCTGGTATTGCAATTCACGGAGGCCGGTTCCAGGATCATTTTCGGCGACCTCGCGGCCGGTCCGGGATCCGACGGCAGCCTCGGTTTCTTTTTCGCCTTCCAAGTCTTGCCGACCATCGTGTTCTTCGCATCCTTGACCACCTTGCTGTACCACTATGGCGTGCTCCAGGCCGTGGTGCGGGTGATGGCGGTCGGGATGCAGAAAGTCATGGGAACGTCGGGTGCGGAGTCGCTATCCATGATCGCGAACATCTTCGTCGGCCAGACCGAGGCCCCCTTGGTGGTCAAACCGTATGTGCGAAGGATGACCTCCTCGGAGCTTTTCGCCGTTATGACCGGCGGCATGGCCACGATCGCCGGCGGCGTGATGGCCACCTACATCATGATGTTGGGGGATGCCTTCGCCGCTTCCCATTCCCTTTCGGTCGAGGCCGGAAGGCAGCTGTTCGCCGAACAGCTGCTTGGAGCCTCCTTGATGGCCGCTCCGGCGGCCTTGGTGATCGCCAAAATCCTCTTTCCCGAGACCGATGAACCGGAGACGCGGGGCACCGTGAGGGTGGATGTGTCCAAGACCGATGCCAACGGCATCGATGCGGCGGCCACAGGTGCCGCTGACGGACTCCGTCTGGCTCTCAATGTCGGTGCCATGCTCCTGGCCTTCTTCGCACTCCTGGCCATGTTGAACCACCTCGTCGGCTTCATCGGAGGCTTGCCCAGCCTGATGGGGGCACTCCTCGGGTTCGATATCCCCGTCTACGACTTGACCATACAGGGAATTCTCGGGTGGTTGTTCGCACCTGTGGCCTATCTCATCGGCATCCCGTGGGCGGAGTCGAGCCATGTGGGTGCCATGATCGGCACCAAGCTCGTGCTCACCGAATACATCGCCTACATCTCGCTGGCGGAAGCGGCCGGCAGCGGAATCCTGTCGGAGCGTACCATTTTCATGACTACCTTTGCCTTGTGCGGTTTCGCCAATTTCACCTCGATCGCCATCCAGATCGGCGGTATCGGGGGCATCGCTCCCGATCGGAAATCGGAACTGGCCACGTTCGGTTTGAAAGCCGTACTTGCCGGTTCTTTGGCCAACCTCATGACGGCCACATATGCCGGCATGCTATACTAGCACGGCATGGTCGCCCGTTCACCCACACATCTGAATCCAACGTATCCCAGTAGCATGAAAACGTACGTGATCGCGTCTGTCCTGTTCATCATCGCAGGATGCGCGGGCTCCGGCTCAATCGATAGAAGCCCGGTGGTGGCCCGCATCGGAACCTCTCCGATCACCCTCAACGAGCTGAACGCCCAATTCGACCGGAACACCTTCCGAAACGACTCGATTTTGGACCGCTCGTCGGCCTTGCGCGAGTTTCTTCCACTCTACACCGACTACCGCGTCAAATTGCGGGCGGCGGAGGAAGCCGGTTACCTCAAGGATGCGGACCTGCTGGCCGAACTGGAGCAGTATGAGCGGCAGACCGCCTACCCCTACTGGATGGAGAACCGCATCAAGGACCGGTTGCTAGATGAATTCATGAGACGCTCCGCCGAAGAGATCCATGCGTCCCACATATTGGTCAGCCTGCCGGAGAACGCATCACCACCCGACACCTTGCGCGCATGGAGCCGATTGGTCGAGGCACGTGACAAAGCGCTCGGGGGTGCTGATTTCGATTCGCTGTCGCTGGCGGTATCCTCCATGCAACAAGGCCGTTCGATGGGGGGCGACCTGGGTTTCTTCTCCGCCGGTTGGGCCGTGAAGGAATTCGAGGACGCGGCATACGCGACCGAAGCAGGCGGGATCTCGATGCCGTTCCGCACCCGGTTCGGATATCATATCGTACAGGTGCGGGACCGCAGGCCGGCCTCGCCCGACCGACTCGTCTCCCACGTCTTTTTCCAGTCATCCCCCGATGCCGCATCCATCGAGGAGGCCATGGAACGCGCAACCGAGGCGGTGAGGCGACTGGCTTCCGGCGAGGCATTCATGGAAGTCGCCGTGGCGCTATCGGAAGACGGGCAGTCGGGTCCGACCGGGGGGCAGATCGGATGGGTGAACCATGGACGCTATCTGGCCACATTCACCGATCCCGTCATGTCCGCTCCCGTCGACGGGTCTCCATCCACACCGTTCTACAGCGGTTACGGGGTACACATCATCCGGATCGATTCCGTTCGACGCTACCCCAGTATCGAAGCGGAGCGTGCGGAAAAGCTCGAACGTCTCAAACAGATGCCCCAATTCCGCGATAGCAGATCCACGACCATCGCCACTGTTCGGCGAACCGTGAAGGAGACCATCCACACGGCCATTCTGGACACCTTCGAGGCGGCGCTACGCAACAACCGGAATCAGGGTGTCGCCGCCCTATCGTTGCAACCCGACCTCCTCCCTCAGGCGGTCTACACCCTTCGGGGAACCAATCACAGCCTGGCGGAGTACATCCAATGGCTTTCGAGTAAGATGGACACCACGCGGACCGACTCGTATCAGCCTTCGTTCCGCGACGCTTTTTTTTCCGACATGGCCGACCGGCAGATCATCGAAATCACGCGTGCGGAGTTTCCGGCATTCGCCGAGCTCAGCCAGAACTATGTGAACGGCTTGGCCATCTTCAAGATTTCCGAGGATTCGATCTGGAATTACGCCAAGTCGGACTCGGCATCCATCCGCCGCATCTACGAGGAGAACCGTCCCAAATACCGTTTTGACGCGCGTCACGTCTACATCCGGCTCACGGCCAGCCATGATTCGACGCTACAGCAGGCGAAGGCGGCGCTGTCGGCGGGCGTACCGGCAGACAGCCTCCGCAACCAGATCCGCGGATTGCTGGTGCGTGCCGATCAGACCACCACGCTCGATGGTGAGCCGCAAAACCGGTTGTCGGGCCTGCGGCCCGGGGAGTTCACCGACGTCTTCGATTTCAGGGGGCGCCCCACCATGCTGCAGCTCCAAACCGTCGAAGAGGCGCGCGACATGCGCTTTGATGAAGCGTATTTCAGAGTCGTGACCGATTATCAACCCATACGGGAACGCACATGGTTGGACCGGATGCGTGCGCGCTATGGTGTCACGGAACATCCAGACCGCATCCCATGACCCGACGTCAGAAAACGTACAACCTGTTGCCGATGGTTCTGCTGTTGGCTTGTCAACACCCCGCCACCGAGCCGAACCAACGTCTCCTTGCCGAGGTCGGCCAGGTGAGATTGACCATGGAGATGGCCCGCGAGGCCATTCCTTACGTGGTATGGGAATCCGACTCTGCCACGGCTCTCAACCGATATGTCGAATCGTGGGTCAGCCGGCAGCTCATGGCGCAGGAGGCGGACCGTCTGGGCCTGCAACTGCTTCAGGACGTGGATGTCCGGCTCAAACGTGTCCGAGACGATGTGTTGATCGAGGTACTTCGCGAACGCGCCATGAATGAGATTTCCGCTGAGATCCAGGTTACAGAGGAGGAGATCCTGGCGTATTTCGAACAGAACCGTTCTCAATTCGCGTTTTCAGAGCGTCATATCCGGGAACGGCATCTGATGAGTGAAACCTTGGAGAGATCCATCGCCGCCAAACGGGACCTGGAGTCCGGTATGCCCTGGGAACGGGTCGTTGCCCAATACGCATCCGACAAGGATGCGGCTATGGCCAGCGATGCGGAGCTGAAGCCAGCCGCCGCCCAGCTGTTGCATGTGCCCCCCATGAGAGCCTATCTGCCCTCACTTGCGATGAACACGAGTTCCGGCATCCGCCAGTATGGGGATGAATTCCATTTCATCATCATCACGGAATCGTTCGATGCGGGGTCCACGCCGGATGTGGGTTGGGTGAAAGACCGTATTTTCGAGTGGCTGCTGATCGACAAGAGACGGAAAGCCCTACAGCAGTACGAGCGTTCACTCTTCTATGAAGCGGAGTCCAAGGGCTCTCTGCGAATCCATCCTTATCCATGATCCGTTCCCTCCTATTGGCCGTCTGCCTTGTCTGGCATGCGCGGCCGCTCGACGCCCAAGTCCGACAACCCCTCGACCACGTGGTGGCGATTGTCAATTCCAACGCCATCCTCAAATCCGATGTCGATCAGCGGGTCATGCAATACATGCAATCCGCCCAGACCGGTGCGTTCACAACCGACCTGTGGTATGACGTGTTGGAGTCCATGATCGATACCTACGTGCTTGTCGAGAAGGCGAAGATCGACTCGGTGGTCGTCACGGACGAGGAGGTCGGACGGGCATTGGATTTGCGGTTGAAGGGTATGGTCTCCCAATTGGGTTCCGAACAGGCCATCGAACAGATGTTCGGCAAGTCCATCATCCAGCTCAAGGCGGAATACCGGGAGCAGTTCCGTGAGGAGATTCTGGCCGATCGCGTGCGGAACACCCAGAGGTCGAAGATCCGGATCAGCAGGCCCGAAGTGGAACGCTTCTTTCAAGGCATCCCGCAGGATTCATTGCCCATGATTCCGGAGAGCGTGGAGATCGCTCAAATCGTGGCCATCCCTCCGTCGAAGCCGGACGCCGAGAATGCCACATTCCGACGAGCCGCCGCCATACGCGATTCGATCGTGAACCATGGCAAGGATTTCGAAGCCATGGCGCGGCTCTATGGCGAAGACAACACCGCCCGTAACGGCGGTCTGCTCCCGCTCATGCCGCTTTCCGATCTGGTTTCCGAGTTTGCGGCGGCGGCGGCGGCCTTGCAACCCGGCGGTGTGTCCGAGGTCGTGAAGACCGCGTTCGGTTACCATGTGATCCGGTTGAACCGTCGCGTTGGCGACCAGATCGAAACGAACCATATCCTGCTTCGCATCCGGCAGTCGGAGCTCGACGACGATGCCGCGATCGCCCGCCTGGCAGCCATACGTGATACCATCACCACCCGAACGCAGTCGTTTTTCGCCATGGCCCGCCGTCATTCCGATGACAAGAACACCAGCACCTTCGGCGGGCGGATGATCAATCCCAAAACCGGTGAGCGGCGATTGCCGGTCGAGGCCTTGGACCCCGCCCTGTATCGGACGGTCCTCCTGCTCGAACCCGGACAGATTTCGGAGCCTCGCGCGTTTGAAAGCCCTCAGACGGGTGCGCGGGCCTATCGCATCATCCATTTGATCGCACGGGTCCCCGAACACAAGCCGAATCTGGCCTTGGATTACGACCTGATTGAAAATTACGCATTGCAAAGCAAGCAACTCAGGGAGATGGGCAAGTGGATGCAGACCCTCCGAAGCCAGATCCACATCCAATACATGGTCCCCCTTCCATGAGCAAGAGCCTCGCCGAAGAGGCGGCCCGGTTCCAGAACGATTTCGCGGCGCTGAAAGCCGAGATCGGAACGGTGATCGTCGGTCAGGACGACATCATCGAGCAACTGCTGATCGGCTTGTTCTCCCGCGGACACTGCGTATTGGTCGGCGTGCCCGGTCTGGCGAAAACGCTGCTGATCCGCACCTTGTCGGACAGTCTGGGATTGCGATTCAACCGGATCCAGTTCACACCGGACCTGATGCCTGGCGACATCACCGGAACCGACATCCTTGAGGAGGATCCCGAGAGCGGCCGCAAACGGTTCACCTTCATCAAAGGGCCTGTTTTCGCCAACATCGTATTGGCGGACGAGATCAACCGCACGCCGCCGAAAACCCAGGCCGCCTTGTTGGAGGCGATGCAGGAGTTCCAGGTCACCGTATCCGGGCAGCGTTATCCCTTGGAGAGGCCTTTTTTCGTGTTGGCGACACAGAACCCGATCGAGCAGGAAGGCACCTATCCCCTTCCGGAAGCCCAACTCGACCGGTTCATGTTCTACCTGACCTTGAATTACCCATCGTTCGATGAGGAGGTGGACATCATCCGCCGAACGACGGGCTCTTCTACCAAGACCGCGTCACCGGTGCTGAGTGCCGAAGACATCATCCGCCTGCAGGCCATGACACGCGAGGTGGCTGTGCCCGACAGCGTGATGGCGGCGGCGGTGCGTATGGTCCATGCCACTCGACCCGACAATCCGGACGCGCCATCCTTTGTGAAACAATACGTGAGTTGGGGAGCAGGACCGCGCGCATCGCAGAACCTGATCCTGGCCGGGAAGACCCGTGCTCTGGCTCGCGGTCGTTTCCATGTGGCCGATGAGGACATCCATGCGCTGGCCGTCCCCGTACTGCGGCATCGGATCGTGCTCAATTATGCGGCGGAAGCCGATGGTCTCAACGCCGAGGTTCTCATCAACCGCATCATCGGATGATGCTCGCCGCCATCCTTGTGATGGTCGCCGGTGCGGTATCGTGGGTCAGTTACCGGACAGACCGCTTGTGGTGGCTCATGCTGCTGCGATTCTCATCGTTGGTGCTGCTGATCTGGCTCCTTTTCGATCCGGTCATCCGTTGGAGCCACCCTCAGGTCGACAAACCGGTCTGGATGATCCTCGTCGACGAAAGCCGCAGCATGGAAGCCTATTCCGACGACGTGCGGCGGATCCGTGATCGATTGGGTTCCATCGACACCACGTCGCGATCCATCCGCATTCAAGCATTCGGGGGCGAGACCACGGATCTGGATGCCGCCTTGCAAGAGGCGCTCGCACCCGCTCCTGCCGGTATCGTGCTGGTATCCGATGGTATCCAGACCAGCGGCCGCGATCCGGTTTCACGCGCCGAGTTGGCCGGCGTGCCGATCTTCACCATTCCGGTCGGCGACCCTTCGCCCCGTCGAGACATCGCCCTGCTGGATGCGCATTTCCCCGAGCGCGCACCCCAACAGACCACGATCGATGTGCCTGTTCGGCTCATCGCCGATGGGTTCGAATCGCAACCCATCACCATCCGGATCCTCGCGGATGGATCCGAGGTGGCCACCCACACCTGGGTACCGGATTCCGATCAGGCCTATCACGCTCCGATCCTGTCGGTTCGGACGGGGAGCGCCGGCCGTGTGCGATACGAGGTTCGTGCGGATGCGCAGACCGGCGAGGCGTCCGACCGCAACAACCGCATCGTGGCGGTGGTCCAGGTCACAGCCGAACGGATCCGTCTGGCACATGTGATCCAGGAACTGCACCCGGACGTGGGCGCCTTTCGACAGATCCTGTCTCGGGAAGCCACCATCGAGATCCGGAGCCATCCCTTCCGCTTGCCTCCGCTCGACAGCGCGGATGTGATGCTGATCCATGGTTGGCCGACCGATCCCGACAGTCGAAGCGCCTTGAGTGCGGCGATCCGGCGGATACCACACATACTGGCCCCCCTTCCGGCATCCTGGACACATCCCGATCTTCGGAATACCTACGGCGGCGGATCCGTCACCGAGCGCCTGCCCGTGCTGAACCGATCCGGATCCCATCCCGTAACCGACCTGCCGCCCTTGGTCACCGAGCGGTCGCCATACCTGTTCGGTCCGGTAACCACGCTCGGTGATGCCGCGGTGTTGATGATGGCGACGGATGGTGGTCCGATCATCCGCATCCGGAATGGCCCACCCCGGAGCCTGACCATCGATGCGTGGGGATGGCACCGCTGGTACCGGAGCCCGTCGGCATCCGAAACCGAATGGATCTCACGGTTGATCCAACAAGCGGTTCTTTGGGTCGCAACAACCGATTCGGATTCGGGAATCCAGCTGGAAGGGTTGCCCGACATCCTCCCGGAAAACGCGCCGGTATCGTTCATCGCCCGGATCCGGAACGCATCGGGACAACCGCAGACCGATGGGGATGTCACGGTCCATGTGGCGGACCGGACCTACCGGATGACCGACCGGGGTAAGGGGTTGTATGAGGCCTCCATTCCATCCTTGCCCGTTGGAGAACACGTGTTGCGAGTGGATGCGGCGGTCGGTGGTGAGCCCTTCGGATCCGTCGAACGCCGCATCGAGTCAGGCGCCAACCCGCTTGAATACCGCCAACTGCGGCGCAATGACAACCTCTTGCACGCATTGGCCACCCGTAGCGGTGGCCGACTGACCACGGTGGACGAGGTCGTTCCACGCATCGATTCCAGTCGGGCGATGGTCCATCGGATACCGGTCTCGGAACGTGTCAGACGCCACCCCGCCTGGTTCGTACTTCTGATGGGGCTGCTGACGGCCGAATGGCTGTGGCGACGTCGGCTCCTCAAACCCTGATGAGGTGTTCCACACGCCCGAACGGAAGCAAACGTTCGGTCCCCTTGAGAAACGAGAGCTCGATCAGGAAGCTGAACCCGACGATGCGCCCGCCCAGCCGCTCAACCAGCTCCCGCGCGGCAAGGGCGGTGCCACCGGTTGCCACCACATCATCGTGGATCAGCACATTCATGCCGTGCCGGATGGCATCGGTATGGATTTCCAATCGATCGGTTCCGTACTCCAGGTCATAGGTGGCCGAGAGGGTTTGATAGGGTAGTTTTCCGGGCTTTCGAACAGGGGCGAAACCGGCATTCAACGATGTGGCCAAGGCCGGACCCAGCAGGAACCCACGGGATTCCATCCCGACGACCATATCGACCGAAGCCGAGGACCACGGTTCGCTCAGAAGCCGGATGGTCGTGGTCAAGGCGCGCGCATCCGCCAGCAAGGGTGTGATGTCTTTGAACTGGATGCCTGGCTTTGGAAAATCAGGTATGGTTCGGATGCGGTCGGACAGGTCTTGTACGGTCATGGGGTGGTATCTTGTGATGCGTGAAAATACCGAATAATCCATCATTCTGGACCGCGGACGACACCCGTTTCATGGGCGAGGCCTTGCGCTTGGCGGATGTGGCCCGCCAGGCGGGAGACGTGCCGGTCGGCGCTGTCGTGGTCATGGGCGGCCGCATCGTGGGTCGCGGCTTCAATCGTGTGGAGGTCCTACAGGACGCCACCGCCCACGCGGAGCTTGTGGCCATGGCCGAAGCGCGATCCACACTTCGGACCAAGATCTTGTCGGGATGCGACCTGTATGTGACACTTGAGCCGTGCGCCATGTGCGCCGGTGCCATCATCTGGAACCGGATCGGGCGCATCGTGATCGGGGCGATGGATCCGAAAGCGGGGGCTTGCGGCTCGGTGATGCACATTCCGGCCCACCCGGCCATGAACCACCGTCCGGTCTGCCAGCACGGACTGATGGAAGACGCTTGCGAGGGTCTGCTGAAACGGTTTTTCAACGATCTCCGGTGTCAACCGTAGAGACGGTTGAGCTGGATGTAGCGCTTCACCTTTTCGGGCAGATCGGCCTGATCAGGGGCCAGCCGTGCAAGCATCGACGCATGATCGGTTGGTGAATGGCGGACAAAGGTGATGGAATCGGCGTAGCGTTTCAGCGCTGTCGGAATGTCGGTTGGGAACCCGATGCGTTCCACGACGAGAAGGTCCGCGACTTTGAGGATATCCGACCACCGATGCCAGATATGGAACGCATGAAGCTGGTCTGTGCCCATGCATAAGACAAATTGGGCTTCGGGGTGGCGCGCACGAAGGGTGAGCAGGGTGTGGATGGTGAAACTGGGAGCCGGAAGCTCGGATTCGATATCGATGACCTGCAGTTGGGGCAGATCCGCGAAAGCGAAACCGCACATGGCATACCGATGGTTGAAATCGGTGCGTCGGCCGATCTTGTGGGCCGGCCATGCGGTAGGCACCACCCACAGACGATCGAGGTACCCGCTGGCCAGAAACGACATGGCGATGTGCCGGTGCCCGTTATGGGGCGGGTCGAACAAGCCGCCGAACAAGCCGATTCGCTCAGCCACGGCTCAGGCTTGGATGCGGCGGAGCGCTTCCCGCGCTTGATCGACCAATTGTTCCACCTCGGCCCGGTTTTCGCCCCGAGGAAAGAGTTGGACATACTTCTCGTACGTGCCGACCACCAGACGGTATCTCTCGGCTTGCCGTGTCGCAACCGATCGTTCCGCGAAGAGGAAGTAGGCTTGGGCCTGTTTGGCAAGCGCCCGCTCCGCCCAGGCGGTTTCAGGGTATTGGTCGATTGTAAGACCGAAATAGATGGCCGCCGCTTCGAACGCCTGTATGCGCAAATACATCTCCCCTGCCGAAAACTGCTTGCGGGCCAATTTGTCCCGCATCTGATCGATGATTCGGGCGGCATCCACGGTCCGTTCGTGAGAAGGGTACCTGGCGATGAACAATTGCATGGATTCAATGGCCCGATAGGTGTCCCTCTGGTCGAGATTGTATCGGGGACTCAGCCGGACATAGCACAAACCTTCCTGGAACTCGGCTTCCGGCCGCCGCTCCGATCGCGGAAAGGTCTCGGCATACCGTCGGTACTCCGCCGATGCCATCAGGTAATCCCTGGCTTTGAAATAGCTGTCGGCCAGCATCCATTGGCTTTCCTGAGCCAGGGCCGAACCTCGACTGATTCCCAGAACCGTATCGAATCCACGGGCGGCATCCAGATAACGTCCGCGCTCATACAGGGTTTTGGCCTTCTGAAAGGCGACATCCGCGGTATCACCGGGGCGGATGGCATTCTTGTTGGCGCATCCGGCAACCACCAGGATCGCGGTGATGACGGTGGGAAGTAGGAAATTACGATTCACGGGTGGATAGCTGGATCAGGATGTCGCGGATACCGGATCTGGACTCGGACGGGTGGAAACGCTCGAGCACGTCGCCTGCCGCCTTGTAACCCGTTCGAATCGCGTCTTCGGTATCGGCAAAGATACCGTAATCGCGGTAGAGTTCGAGCATGCGCGTCACATCCGAATCCGCAGCGGATTTCTGCTTGAGAATGGTTTGAACCCACTGGGCTTCCCGTCGATCGCACCGCTCCAGAAGCAGGAGTGTCAGATAGGTTTTCTTGCCTTCCCGGATGTCGCCGGCGGCCTTCTTACCGAAGATGTGCGGATCGGCGGTCGCATCCAGCAGATCGTCCTGGATTTGAAAAGCCAGACCGGCTCGGAGACCGATGTTTCCGGTTCCGGCCACGATATCGGGGGTGGCTCCGCCGACCCAAGCGCCCATCTCCATGCCGACTTGCAGCAGGACACTGGTCTTCCGTTCGATCATGCGCAGGTATTCGGGCAATGCGACATCGGTTCGGGATTCGAAATCCATGTCCATGGCCTGGCCTTCGCACACGAGTTGTATCCCTTCCAGGAAGCGGTCCATCAATGCGCCATGGTACGGGCGGCTGGCATAGCCCGCCAGCTGGCGCAAGGCCACGGCGAAGAGGGCATCTCCAGACAGGATCGCCACGTTCGCGTTCCACTTGCGATAGACGGTGGGCTTCCCACGCCGCGTGTCGGCGTTATCCATGATGTCGTCATGGATCAGGGTGAAGGTGTGCAGCAATTCGACGGCGACGGCGGCGTCGAGCGCATCGAGCGGATCCGAATCCTGCAATCCGCACGACAGGAGCACCAACTGCGGGCGGATGCGTTTGCCACCCAGGGAAAGGGTGTATCGGATCGGATCGTAGAGGCTGCGGGGTTCGACGGGAAGCTCCAGTGCGGCCAACCGGGAATCGATGTGGGCGGATAGGGTCATATGACTCACAAGGTACGCAGATGGGACGGGCCCCATTCCTTCGGAAAACGGCATCCGGTGAGCAGGAGGAGGTTGCGGAGGCGTCGTTCGAGGGCATCGAGCCATCGATGGACGGCATCCGCGCCGCCCGCATGGAGATGCGTCATGACGGGTTGTGCCATGGCCACCATATCGGCGCCCAGGCACATCGCCTTTGCGATATCGGTTTCGGTCCGGATGCCACCGGATGCGATGATCCGGAACGCATCGGTTTTCAAAGGGGCGACCTGCGACAGGCTGACCGCCGTCGGGATCCCCCACTCATCCAGGGTGTGGTCGTTGTCGGATCTGCGGCGGGCCTCGACGCGGGTCCAACTGGTTCCACCGGCTCCAGCCACATCCAGCACCGAAACGCCGACGTCCTTGAGCCGCTGCGCAGTGGACCGCGTGAACCCCGCTCCCGTTTCCTTCACGATCACGGGAAGCCCGCACGAGGCCGCCAGCGATTCGATGCCCGTGAGCACACCCCTGAAACACCGGTCCCCTTCTGGTTGAACCAGTTCCTGGGCCGGATTGAGATGGACGATCACCGCGTCGGCGCGTATGGCATCCACGATGCGTCGCGCATGATCGGAGGTCCAACCTCGGACGAGTTGGGCGCCCCCGATATTGGCGGCGATGAATGCGGTGGGTGCCTCCTCCCGCACTACCCGGAACGTCGGTTCCAGAGCCGGATCCAGGAGCATGGCGCGTTGGGAACCGACGCCCATCGGCAGGTTCCGGGTTTGCGCGATGCCGGCCAGGATCCGGTTGACCTCCGTCGCGCCTTCGTACCCACCGGTCATCGATGAGATGAAGACGGGCAGATGGAAGCGCCGACCCAGCAGGGTTGCCTGGGGATCCGTGTCCGCATAATCGAGTTCGGGCAAGGCCTCGTGCCACAGGTCGAAGCGTTCGAAGCCCGTGGTTTTGGTGTGGTCCGAGGCTCCATCCGCCGTGAGTTCCACATGGTCCTGTTTGCGGGCGCGGATATCCATCGTGATCAGGATTTCATCCGACGCCAGACCGGGACGAAGGAGCAAGCCTCGCCGTACATCACACGGTCGGCCACCGACACGAGACGGGCCGTGGCGCGGACATACGCGCCTTGGGGCAGCTCCATTTTGCTGCATCCCTTCAGAAGAACGCGCTTGCCCGAGTAGATCGACCATTCCAGCGCGTTCAGACGTTCGTCAAGCACATCCAATAATACCTGTTCGGCCGACCCGAAGCGCACATCGGCGGCGATGCCGGCCGCTTTCGCAGCCACCAGCATGAACGCCCAGGAAGCGACGATGGCGTCGTTCGAGCAGGTGACAGCCAGATATCGGCCGGCGTGTCTCGCCCAGTCGTAGGCGTCCAGGGTTGCGCGGAAATCCTCCTCCCGGAGCACATACTCCATGTGGAGATGGTCTTTGATGTCGAAGACATCGATTCGGACGTCATCCACCAGGGATTCCAGATCCAAGGTGAGCAGACCGGATTGCGCGACCTTGTTGACGATCTCCATCAGACCGAAAAGGATTCGCCGCAGGAGCAGGTCCGCTTGGCGTTCGGGTTGTTGAAATGGAAGCCCTTGCCGTTCAGGCCGTCGGTGAAATCGAGTTCCGTGCCGGCCAGATACAGGAAGCTGCGCATATCGACCACGATATGCACATCCTCGACATCGAACTGGCGCTCTTTTTTGGCCGGATCCGGCGCATAGGCCGGTTCGAAATCGAGTTTGTAGGTCAGACCGGAACAACCGCCTCCCACAACGCCGATGCGCAAGGGAGCCCGTTCCGGCAACTCTTGTTCGGTACGGATCTGACGGATGCGGGAGAGTGCGGCGGCGCTCATGGTGATCATATCAGACGGCCTCCACCACGATATCGGGGTCGATGCGGTGAACCATGCTTTCGATGGCGTACAGGGTTCCGGACGAGGCCGTCGGGCAGGTGCCGCAGGCGCCCTGATAGTGCACACGCAGCACGTTGTTATCCAGACCCAACACCTTCAAACCACCACCATCCGCCAACAGATACGGACGCACTTGTTCGTCGAGCATGCGGTTGATGGCATGCAGCCGCGGGTCGTCGCTGTTCATCGCCTCCTCGGAGACATGCACCTCGTGCGAATCGGTTTCCAAGTCGCCCACCGCCTCGGCTTCGCGGATGGGCGGCGCCAGTTTGCGGAGAAGCTCGTTCCAATCGGCACCGCCGTCTTGCGTCACGGTCACGTACGTGTCGACGTAATAGACCGATATGACATGCGGGATGGAGAACAGAGCCGATGCGAACGGGTCTTTCTCTGCGGCCTGCGCGGTCTCGTAGGAGCGGGTTATGCCCCTCGACATCGGCTCCTTGAGTACGAACCGCATCGCGTTCGGGTTGGGTGTGCGTTCGATTTCGGCGATCTTCGGCATACGGCTCTCTTATTCTATTCGGTTGATGTGACCGTTTCGCCGCGCATGGCGGCATGAAGGGTGTGCCAGGACAGCGTCGCGCATTTGACGCGGGCGGGAAGATCCCGGACACCGGCGAACACCGTCAGTTTTCCGAGGTGATGCGCGTCTTTCACGGGATCCAATCTGCCCATGCTCATGTCGTGGAACTCGGTGAACAACGTATCCGCTTCGGCGAGGGATTTCCCTTTCACGGCGGCGGTCATCATCGAGGCCGACGCCTTCGAAATGGCGCAACCGTCACCGAGGAAGGACACCTCCTCGATGATTCCGGCATCCGAAACCCGCAGGTAAACGGTGAGTCGGTCGCCACAAAGAGGATTGTGGCCATCGGCGTGGTGGCTATGGGGCGTGAGCTCCTTGAAATTCCGCGGGTTGCGGTTGTGATCCAGGATGAGCTCCTGATACAGCTGTTTCGTGCGATCCGCATTCATCGCAACAGCCGGATGGTCCTCCGGATCGAAGCGGCCAGACGGTCGATCTCTCCGGTGGTGTTATAGAAAGCGAAGGATGCGCGCGTGGTGGCCGGGATGCCGAAACGCCGCATCACGGGTTCGGCGCAATGATGGCCGGTGCGCACGGCGATGCCGTCCTCATCCAGGATGGTGCCCACATCATGAGGGTGGATCCCATCCAGCACGAAGGAGATGACGGCGGCCTTGTGGGGCGCCGTGCCGATGATGCGAAGGCCGTCGATCTCGCTCAGGACACCCGTGGCGTATTCCAGCAGGTTCCGCTCGATCTCCGCGATGACATCCATGCCGATGCCGGTCAGGTAGCGGATGGCGGCGGCCGTCTGAATACCTTGCGCGATGGGAGGCGTGCCGGCTTCGAAAAGATAGGGCACCTTGTTGTAGACGATCCGGTCGAAGGAGACGCTCAGGATCATGTCGCCACCGGAGCGGTAGGGAGGCATGGTCTCGAGCAGGGCTTTGCGTCCGTACAAGACCCCGAAACCGGTCGGACCGCACATCTTGTGGGTCGAGAAGGCGTAGAAGTCGCATCCGAGGTCCTGCACGTCGACAGCCATGTGCGGTACGGCTTGAGCGCCGTCCACCATGGTCGCGGCACCCGCCGCTTTCGCCATGCGGACGATCTCCGCGATCGGATTGACGGTGCCCAAGGCATTGCTCACATGGTTCACCGCAACCAGTTTCGCGCCTGGCAGCAGGCGCGCATAGGCGTCCATGTCGATCTCGCCGGTATCGGTGATCGGAATGACCTCGAGTCGAATGGCCATGGAGTCCGCAAGCCGGAACCACGGCACGATGTTGGCGTGATGCTCCATGTTGGTGACCAGGATGCGGTCGCCATCTTTCAGGAAGGATCCGCCCCAACTCGATGCCACAAGATTGATGGCATCTGTGGTACCTGTGGTGAATACGATCTCCTCCCGGCAAGCCGCACCGACGAACGCCATCACCGCGTCACGGGCGCTCTCATAGGCATCGGTCGCCTCCTGGCTCAACGTGTGCACGCCCCGATGCACGTTCGCATGATACCCGCGGTGGTACTCGATGTACGCGTCAATGACCGCCTGCGGCATCTGGGATGAGGCCGCATTGTCCAGATACGCCAGGTTATGGCCGTTCACGACCCGGTTGAGGATCGGGAAGTCCTTGCGGATGGTGGCGGTATCGGGCGTGGTCAACAGCATCAGACGGTCAGGGCATCGAAACGTTTACGGGTGAAGGCGTCCACTTCACCGGTGAGGCGCTCCTTCAAGGTGCCATCCGGCAGGGCGTTCACGATTTGCGCCGCGAAACCGAAGGTGAGCAGATACCGGGTATGAAGTTCGGTCAGTCCGCGGCTCCTGAGGTAGAAGAGTTGTTCGTCATCCATCTGGCCGACCGTCGCACCGTGCGAGCATTTCACATCGTCGGCGAAGATCTCCAGCTGCGGTTTGGTATAGACCTGGCCGTGATGCGACAATTGCAGGTTGTGATTCTCCTGGAAGGCGTTGGTCTGCTGGGCGATCTGCCGGACGAAGATCTTGCCGTTGAAGACGGATGTGCCTTGCCCGTCGACAATGCATTTGTGCAACTGATGGCTGGTGCAGTTCGGCTTGCGGTGGTCCAGTACCGAATGGGTGTCGCTGAGCTGGTTGCCATGCACCAGCACCAGCCCGTCCAAGGTGGCATGGCCGCCTTCCCCATCCAGGGCCGCGCGGATGTCGTTGCGGAACAGGCGGGCGCCCAAGGAGATGGTGAAGGATTGAAGGTCGGAAGAGCGACCCAGCACGCTGGCGGTGCGGTTGATATGTACGCCGGCGTCGCCGTCCTGCTGCACACGGAAATGGTGCAGTCGTGCTTCATCCGCCAGAACGACTTCCGTGAACGGAACGTGCAGATAATCGGTGGCATCCGGACCATGGAAGACCTCGATCACGCTCATCTCGGAGAAGGCGTCACCCACATAGAGCACTTTGGGAAGCGCCACGGCCCCGGCGCCGGTCACCAGGCTGTAGATGGCCACCGGCGCCGGAGAGACGGCATTTCGGCGGGCATGGATCAGGATGCCATCGCCGTAATGGGCATGGTTGAGCTGGGCGAAATACTCGTCGCCGAACGAATCGGCCCGCCCCAGGTTGGCCTCGATCAGGGTGGAGGCCGCCGGATCCGCATCGGCGAAGGAGGTGATGGTCATGCCGGTTGGGAGATCGGACCAATCGCTCAGATCGGCATCCAGCCGCCCGTTCACGAACACGACTCGTCTGCCGGCGGCCTCCTCCAAGGGGAAATCGGCAAGCAAGGCGGCCGCGTCGCCGGAACGGTGTGCGGAGTAGGATTTGTCCCAGAGCAGGCGCAAGGGTGTGTAGCGCCACTCCTCGTCTTTGGATGACGGAAGCGGCAAGGCCGCGAACACCCGCATGGCCGCCTCACGCCGTCCGCGGACCACGGAAGGCCCTTGGGCGCCATCCAGATGGAATACGGGTGCGTTCATGCGTCTACCGCCTCCAGAATGGCATCGTACCCTTCGGCTTCGAGCTGCAGGGCCAGTTCCTTTCCACCCGATTTCACGATGCGGCCTTTGACCAGCACATGCACGAAATCCGGGGTGATGTAATTGAGGATGCGCTGGTAGTGCGTGACCAGCAGGATGCCCTTGTCGTTGCCACGGATCTGGTTGATGCCGTGCGAGACGATCTTCAGGGCATCGATGTCCAGACCCGAATCGGTCTCGTCCAGAAGGGCGAATTTCGGGTTGAGCACCGCCATCTGCAGGATCTCGTTTCGCTTCTTCTCGCCACCGGAGAACCCTTCGTTCACATTCCGGTCTATCAGGCTGGAATCCATTTCGACGATGGCCAGTTTTTCAGCCAGGTAATCCTCGAACTCGAGCGGATCGAGCTCATCGAGGCCTTGGTCGCGGCGGATGCCGTTGTAGGCCTGGCGCAGCATCATGGCATTCGTGACACCCGGAATCTCAACCGGATATTGGAACGCGAGAAACAACCCGAGACGCGCGCGCTCGTCGGGTTCCAACTCGTTGATCGGGCTTCCTTCGAACCGGATCTCCCCGTCGGTGATCTCATAGGCCGGATGACCGGCGATGACCTTGGACAAGGTGCTCTTCCCGCTTCCGTTGGGACCCATGATGGCGTGGACCTCGCCCGGTTTGATGTCCAGATCGATGCCGCGAAGGATTTCAACCCCGTCGACGGAGGCGTGCAGATTGCGGATGCTCAACATGTGGTGAGGGTAGGATTGGTCTGTGGATGATGGGGTTGGGAAGGCGGATCAACCGACACTGCCTTCCAATTTGATGGACAGGAGTTTGGTGGCTTCGACCGCGAACTCGAGCGGCAGCTCCTTGAACACCTCTTTCACGAAGCCGTTGATGATCAGGGAGACGGCGTTCTCCTCGTCGATGCCGCGCGATTGCAGATAGAAGATCTGGTCCTCACCGATCTTCGAGGTGGTCGCCTCATGTTCGATTCGGGCGGTGCTGTTGGCGGATTCGATGTACGGAAACGTGTTCGCCGAGCATCGGTCGCCGATGAGCATGGAATCGCAGACCGAGTAATTCCGGGCGTACTCCGCACCCTTTGCGATCTTGACCAAACCGCGATAGCTGTTGTGCGATTCACCGGCCGATATCCCTTTGGAGATGATCGTGCTCCGGGTATGCTTGCCCAGGTGGATCATCTTGGTGCCGGTATCGGCTTGCATGCGGTTGTTGGTGACCGCCACGGAGTAGAACTCGCCAACCGAGTGATCTCCCTTGAGGATCACGGACGGATATTTCCAGGTGATGGCCGAACCGGTCTCGACCTGGGTCCACGAGATCTTCGAATGCGCGCCCTTGCACAAACCGCGCTTGGTCACGAAGTTGTAGATGCCACCCACGCCTTTTTCGTCGCCAGAGTACCAGTTCTGCACAGTCGAATACTTGATCTCGGCATGGTCCAAGGCAACCAGTTCCACAACCGCCGCATGCAGCTGGTTGCGGCTGAACTGCGGAGCGGTGCAACCCTCCAGATAACTGACGGAGGCGCCTTCCTCGGCCACGATCAGCGTGCGTTCGAACTGTCCGGATTCGCTGTTGTTGATCCGGAAATAGGTGGACAGTTCCATCGGACATTTCACACCTTTCGGGATGTAGCAGAACGACCCGTCCGTGAACACAGCCGAATTCAGCGCCGCGTAGAAATTGTCGGCCGCCGGAACGACGGAACCCAGATAGGCCTTCACCAATTCCGGATGCTCCTTGATGGCTTCCGATATCGAGCAGAAGATGACCCCGGCCTCATACAGCTTCTCCCGGAAGGTGGTGGCCACGGACACGGAGTCGAACACGGCATCCACGGCCACGTTGGCCAGCATTTTCTGCTCGGAAAGCGGAATGCCGAGCTTCTCGTAGGTTTCGAGGATGAGGGGGTCCACCTCGTCGAGCGAATTCAGCGTCGGCTTCTTCTTCGGGGCCGAATAATAGACGATGTCCTGGAAATCCATCGCCGGATACTGCACATTGTGCCAGACCGGCTCGGTCATGGTCAACCAGTGGCGATACGCCTTCAAACGGAACTCCAGCATGAACGCGGGCTCGCCCTTGCGCTCCGATATCATGCGGATCACATCCTCGTTCAATCCGCGCGGGAATTCCTCGTATTCGATTTCGGTCACAAACCCGTACTTGTACGGTTGCGACACGAAGGTGTCCAATGCTTCGGTCTGACTCATGGAATGCGTAATTTGGCTGGGTAAACGTGGGGGTTCCGGGTGGCGTTCGCGACACCGGCCCACATGCTTAATTAGACTGAATATACGAACCTGCCCCCCCTTTCAGGAATGGACGGGGCCGATTTTACAAGCTGATACACCCAATGAATCCGATCTTCCGCCGCCTGGCTTCGGCCCTTCTGACGCTGCCGATCTTCTTGTCCTGTGCCACGGAACCTGCCTTCCGCAATGTGCCCTGGAGCCGCAATGCGACCATCTACGAGGTCAACATCCGCCAATTCTCGGAGGAAGGCACCTTCAAGGCCTTCGAAGCCAAGATTCCGGAACTCAAGGAGCTCGGTGTGACCATCCTGTGGCTCATGCCCATCCATCCGATCGGTGAGGTGAACCGAAAAGGCACCTTGGGCAGCTATTATGCCGTGAAAGACTACTTCGATGTTAATCCGGAATTCGGCACCAAAGACGATTTCCGCAGCTTGGTGGCCACGGCCCACGCCAACGGCATGTACGTGATCTTGGATTGGGTGGCCAACCATACGGCCTGGGACAATCCCATTGCGGCGTCGAATCCGGAATTCTTCGAGAAAGACTCCACCGGCGCCTTCACGCCACCCCGTGGCACGGATTGGTCGGATGTGATCCAGCTGGACTACCGGGTGCCTGGCACTCACGACTTCATGGCATCCGCGATGCGCTATTGGGTCGAGGAGCTCGACATCGACGGGTATCGCTGCGATGTGGCCGATATGGTGCCGATCGAGTTCTGGAATCGGGTCCGTGCGGAGTTGGATGCCATCAAACCGGTGTTCATGCTCGCCGAGGCCGAGAATCCGGCGCATCACGACTCGGCGTTCGACATGAGCTATGCCTGGGAGATGCATCATGCCATGAACCGCGTGGCCAGGGGCGAGAACCCGCCCTCGGCCATCTTCGCGCAGCTGGAAGCTGAAATGAAACGCTTCCCCCCTCATGCCTACCGGATGGTGTTCACGTCCAACCACGATGAGAACTCATGGAGCGGCACCGAGTTCGAACGGTTGGGGGATGGCGCCCGCGCCTTCGCGGTGCTGTCATCCACCTTGTATGGCATGCCCTTGGTCTACAACGGCCAGGAATACGGGAATCCGAAGCGCCTGGATTTCTTCGAGAAGGATCTGGTGCAACGGCCCGACACCAGTTATTTCGGCTTCTACCGGACGCTCCTGAATTTGAACCGCACCAATGCGGCGCTCTTCAATGGCCTGCATGGCGGCATACCGAAGCGTTTGGACACCGGTAAGGATCCTCAGGTGGTGGCTTACGTTCGTGAAACGGGCGTGCACCGTGTGGTGGTGATGGTGAACCTGAGCCCGGAACCAGTCCGGTTCGCCATCCGGTCGCCCTATCTGAACGGAACCTTCACCGAGGTGTTCAGCGGCGCGAAGACCGTCATATCCGGAAGCAAGGAATACGCCTTAGATCCTTGGGAGTACGTCGTTTACGCGCGATGATGCGCTTGGATCGCGGCTACGGCGGCGGTATTGACCACATCCGCCGCCGAACAGCCGCGTGAGAGGTCGTGCATGGGTCGGGCCAGACCCTGGATGACCGGTCCGGTGGCCGTGGCGCCGGCCAGGCGCTCCACCAACTTGTAGCCGATGTTACCTGAATCGAGGTTGGGAAACACGAGCACATTGGCCTGGCCGGCCACTGGTGAACCCGGCGCTTTCTTCGACCCTATGGCGGGCACCCAGGCCGCATCGAACTGCAGTTCGCCATCGATGTCGAGCGCCGGTTGCTTGCCCTTCGCGATCGAGAGCGCTTCGGTCACGAGGTCCACCCGCTCATGTTTGGCGCTGCCCTTGCTGGAAAAGGACAGCATCGCCACCCGGGGTGTTTCGCCGGTCAAGGTCTGGTGCGTTCGCGCGCACTGGAGGGCGATGTCCGCCAATTGTCCGGCATCCGGATACGGCACGACGGCGCAATCGCCCATGGTGAACACGCGGCCGTCGGGCAGTTCCATGAGGAAGGCGCTCGACAAGGTGCTCTCCCCTTCCGCCAGGCCGATCGCATGCAAGGCGGAACGAAGCACATCGGCCGTGGTGGTGTCGGCGCCGGTCACACACCCATCGGCATCCCCAAGGGCGGTCATCACCGATGCGAAATACAGGGGTTTGCGGACCAGTTCCAAGGCCTGCGCCTCGGTCAGCCCTTTCGTTCGCCGACGATCATGCAGATGGGCCGCGTACCGCTCCAGATGCGGAGACGCCGCGGGATCGGTCCCGCCCGGACCGATCAGAACCGGTTCGGCGATGCCGTCGCGAAGAAGGATGCTCGCCGCCTCCCGAACCCGTGGATCATGTGCCTCGGGGAGTGCGATGCGCATGCGGTGACGCGACGCGATGTATCGAAGTCGGTCGATGGTTTTCATATCCCGATGAGAATGAGGATGGCAGACAGGGCCAACAGGATTCCAAGCCATTGGGTCGGTCTCAGATCGTCTTTCCACACGGTCTTGCCAAGAACCGTGCCTCCCAAGACAACCGACAGATGCGACAGGGAGAATGCGACCGTGGCAGGCATCATGGCCAAGGCCTTCAGCATGAACACGAAGGTGAGCAGATTCGGAATGCCGATCCACAGACCGATCCGCAGTTCGTCTCGGGTGAAATGCAACTGCCGTTTGACCGCGAGAACCGTCATGCCCGTGATCATCGAGATCAGGTAGATCGTGAACACGAAGTGGGCGTCGTGCACACCAGGCGCCGGATTCCGCTCATACATTTTGATGAATACATCACAGATGCCGCTCATAAGGAACATGCCGACCAGCAGGCGTCCGTCGTTGATGGAACGCAGGATGGAGATGCCGGGGCGCAGGATCATCAACCCCAATGCGATCAGGACCAGGGCCATACCCGTTCCCACACCCACGTGGAAAGGTTCCCCATACTGCGTGATGGCGAAGAACACGGGTATCACCAGAGACATCCGCATCGCGGCCACACTCAGACCCACACCGTTGGCATCGACCGATTTGCTGTATGCATAGAAGTTCAGGATGAACAGGACGCCGTTCACGACCGTCGCCAAGATGAATACGTCGTTCACGGATGGCATCAGAACCGCTCCTTCCGGCAGCAGGAACGGAAGTACGGCCAAGGCGAAGACGTAATTGAGCGTCAGGACATGCAGCGTTCGGACGTTCCGACGTTCATTCACTTTCAGGATATGCGCGATCAGAATCGACAATCCGGCCGAAAGGGCGATGTGGAGATAGGCCATTCAGGGATCGATCAAGGGGATCCGGGTATCACCGAACAGCATCGAATCCTGAGCGCGGTTGTGCAGGCGACGCGACGTGAAGGTCAGGTTCCGGTCCACAAACGACCGGATTTCGGTAGTACCGGAATACTCCTCCTGCAGGGCCTTGCAGAAAAAATAGGTGAGGAGGCCGTGCACGCGGTCGGTGCGTTTATCCGCCGTTGCGTACGCTCCGGATGCCTGACGCGCATCCGCCGCGAACCATACCCACCCCTTTCGCTGCGCGAGCAGGTCGCGCGACAGATCGCCCAAGCTGTTCGGTTGGAGCAAGGTTCCGTCTAAGGTGGTCGAGAAATCGGTTTCAAACAGGATATGCGTGCTTTTGGTCGGCAAGGATCCGACATAGTCCAGGAAAGAGCCCAGATCGACCACCTCGCCATCCGGCGCGTCGGTCGGTAGGAACACCGCCCGTCCGGCGCGTGTGGCCCCCTTTCCTGCGACATACACGAAGAGTCGGCTGGTTTCCGGATTCAGTTTGAGTTCACTCCAGATATTGTTGCGTTGGAACCTGGACCAGGTCGCGTTTTGGGCGGACTTCGCGTCGGTGATCACGCGGATGCGGTCCATCGGCACGCCCAATGTGAGATGGATGTAGGATTTCATGAGTTCCGCGCTACGCAAGGCGAATCGGTTGGTGTACGATTCGTTGGCGTATGTCTGGTTCGCAATGATCACGGCGGCGGCGTCGGGTTGAATCCGGGCACGGGTAGGGATAGTCCGTTCCACATCGATTTCCCCGAAGCGGAGGTCCGTGGACACCACCATACCTGTGGCACCGCTTGCGGGCATCCAGACCAAGGCCGCGTCATCGGCCTTCACGTACACCGTGGTCAAACCCAAGCGCACCTCATGCCACCCTTCCCCCGTGGAAACCCACGGCAGCAGGCTCGCTTCGGCAACCGTGGTCACCACATTCGTGGAACTGATCACCGGTGTGCTCCGAATGGGTGTGTTCCGACGTCCGATGCGCGCATAGCGCTTCAGGAACGATTCAACCGGAACCGCATACGTGAAGGAACCGAAACTGGTCCGGATCTCGAAATCGACCACACCCGGATCGGTGGTCTCGAATGTGCGGAACGGGAGTTCACCCACCATGTCGATCGCGACCTCCTGATTGAGGCCGCGTTTGATGAGGCCGTTGAGGATGGTGGCTCCATTGTATCGGGCCGAAATCCGCGTCTCGATGACAGGTGCGGAACCCGGCCGATCGAGCGTATCGATGCGGGTACCGGTGCCGACCGTGTTCATGAGACGGGCTTCACCCGTATAGATGGGATCACCGGAGGGCTTCAGGTTGAAGACCGATGCCGCGGCCAGAGCGGCTGCGGCCGCATGGATGCCGTTGCGTTGCCCGGATGCGATCTCACCCGACACCACGGACGAACTCGCGATGTAGACCAATCCGGCCGACAATCCCAGACCGAACAGCATGAACCCGTATCGGGGCCGGTAGGCTTGCAAAAACCGGCGTTGCTCCACCTTCTGGGGATAATCCGTGACGATCCGGTCTTTGAACTCGAACACCAGCACGGGCGCGTCCGGGGTTGGCATCCGTTTCAAGGATACGATCGGAGCCGTTTCGACCACGCGGACTTGAGACAGGTCGTTGGCCGGCTCGTCCTGGATGATCCACCGACTGGTGGTGCAGGAAGCCAGCAGGAACACCGCAATCAGCAGCCCGATTCTCACACCCATGGCGATTGTTTCGAGGCGGTGGCGATTTTGGCGGCATCCAGGGCGATGACCAGCTCCTCGTTCGTCGCGATCACCCAGGATTGGATCCGCGAACCATCCGCCGTGATACGGTAATCCCGCTCCCGGTTCGGATTGGTGTTCCGGGTGGCATCCATCTCCACACCGAGTCCGTCCAGGCCGTCCAGGATACGCGCCCGGATATCGGCCGAATTCTCCCCGATTCCGGCCGTGAACACGATGGCGTCGCACCCGCCCATGGCGGCCATGTAGGATCCGATGTATTGCTTGGCCCGGTAACAGAACGCGTCGATGGCCTGCTGGCAGCGCCGGTCCCCGTTCTCGGCTTCCTGGATGAGATCTCGCATGTCGGCCGCATACCCGCTGAGACCGAGCAACCCGCTGTTCCGGTTGAGCATGGCATGCAGGTGGTTCAGCGGTAGCTCCTCTTTCTCGACAAGATAAAACAGGATGCTCGGGTCGATGTCGCCGCTCCGGGTTCCCATCACAAGGCCTGAGAGCGGCGTGAACCCCATGCTCGTGTCGATGCTCCGGCCGTCACGGATGGCCGTGATGGAGCAGCCGTTGCCCAAATGGCAGGTGATGACCTTCGAGGCATGCATGTCCAGCCCGGCCACCTGGTACAGGCGCCGGCTCACATAGTAATGGGATGTTCCATGGAATCCGTACTTCCGGATCTTGTACCGACGATACAGCCGGTTCGGGATGGCATACAGATAGGCGTGCGGTGGCAGGCTGTGGTGGAAGGCGGTATCGAATACGGCCACGTGGATGGCATCCGGCAACACCACCATCGCCGCCTGGATGCCTTTCAGATTCGGCGGGTTGTGCAAGGGGGCCAGATCGAAGGCGTGTTCGATGGCCTCCATCACACTGTCATCGATGTGAACGGAATCCTTGAAGGTCTCCCCTCCGTGCACCACACGGTGCCCCACGGCCTGGATCTCGGTCTTATCGGCGAGGATGCCATTGGCCGGATCCAAGAGGTAATCCATCACCTCTTTAAGCGCAATACCATGGTTCTCAATGGGTTGCGTTTTCTTTTCCGCCTTTTGTCCCTCGCGCTCATGTGTGATGATGGAGGTCACCGCGCCGATACGCTCGATCAGGCCGCTGACCCGCTTCTCCCTCGTGTCGGTCTCGATGAGCTGATACTTGACCGATGAACTGCCGCAATTGATGACCAAGGTCAGCATGCCGCCCTCCTAATAGGGTTTGCTGTAACGCCCGGGGTCGGTGGGGGTACGTTCACGTTTCTGCCAATACGTGCGGACCTGCGCATCCCTGAATCGCCTGAAAGAGTGTGGTACGGGGCCGCCGATCCATTGGCGGACCAACCCGATCGGGGTCATGATGATGAAAAATACGACCGTCAGCAGAATTCCGGTCATGATCCGGTTCAGAAACCGCGCCAAGGCCATCCATTTCGCGAAGGGTTTGGCCAGCCAGTACGGACGGATGAAGCCGATGCCGGCGGATGCGAGTCCAAAGGCGATCGAGACCATCGCTCCGGGTCCGAACGCCCCGTGCCGGTACCAGATGATGGCCGGAACGATAAGGGCCGATATCACCCCGAAAAGGTACCCGAAGGACCGCAGCTGTTTGCGTTCGTCAATCAAGGGGAAACTCCTCCTTCCAGTCGTCATGACGAACCGCATGGGGTTGGTCTTCCTTCCGGAACACCCAATCCTCGATCACGAGCACGTCCATGTTGGTCCGCATGAAACAGCGGTAAGCCTCGTCCGGCGTGTTCACGATGGGCTCGCCGCGCACATTGAAACTGGTGTTGATGACGACCGGACAGCCCGTGCGAGCAAAAAAGGCCTCGATGAGCGAACGGAACCGCGGATGCCGTTCGGCCGATACCGTCTGCACGCGGGCCGTGTAATCGATATGCGTGATGGCGGGAAGGTCGGACCGTTCCTGATAGAGCCGGTCGAATCCTGCCACGGTCGGATCCATCGATTTGCGGCGGTCCTCATTCACACCGGCCACGACGAGCATGTAGGGGGATGTCCCCTTCAATTGGAAATGATCCGGCGCGTGTTCCTCCAGAACCGCCGGTGCGAAAGGCCGGAAACTTTCTCGGAACTTGATGTCCACGTTCATGCGGCGTTGCATGTCTTTCGAGCGCGGATCTCCAAGGATCGATCGCGATCCGAGGGCCCGCGGACCGAACTCCATACGTCCTTGGAACCAACCCACGATGCGGCCCTCATCCAGCCACGCCGCCGTCATCCGATCGATATCAGCGGATGTGTGACGCGTCATCACGGCACCGGTGCCATCCAATCGCGTCGGAATCGATTCACTGGCATACGAAGGTCCCAGCAAGGCGCCCTTCATGCGGTCGGATCCCGATAGGCGTTCCTTGCCTTCGGCCAGATGCCAGACCGCCATGGCCGCGCCGAGGGCTCCGCCGGCATCACCGGCGGCGGGTTGGATCCACAGACGGTCCGCCACGCCTTCCGACAGCAGCTTGCCGTTCGCCACACAGTTCAAGGCCACCCCGCCGGCCATAACCACATCGCGGCAGCCGGTCTGAGAGATGGCGAATCGGACCGTTTTCAGAACGATGTCTTCGGTCACGACCTGGATGGAAGCCGCCAGATCCATCTCCCGCTGGGTGATGGGACTCTCCGGTTGGCGGGGTGCCCCGCCGAACAGGCGGTCGAAGCGGCGGTTCGTCATCCGCAAGCCCGTACTATACCGGAAATACCGTTGGTCCATGCGGAAGGACCCATCCTCCTTCAGATCGATGAGATGCTCACGGATGAGGTCCGCATAGCGGGGCTCCCCATATGGCGCCAAGCCCATCAGCTTGTATTCGCCCGAATTGACCCGGAAACCCGTGTAATAGGTGAAGGCCGAATACAGCAAGCCCAAGGAATGCGGATAATGCTGCTCGTGTGTGATCTCGATATGGCGGCCCTTGCCATGGCCGATGGTGCCGGTGGCCCATTCGCCGACACCATCCAGGGTCACGATGGTCGCCTCCTCGAAGGGAGACGGGTAGAACGCCGACGCCGCGTGCGATTCGTGATGTTCCGGGTACAGGATGGGACCCTCATAACCCAGACGGGTGCGCAGGATGTCCTCCGTCCAGAGTTTCTCCTTGATCCAGACCGGCAGGGCCTCCAAGGCGCTTCGCAAACCCGATGGCGCGTGCGCCAGATAGGCTTCCAAAAGGCGCTCGAATTTCAGGAAGGGCTTGTCATAGAAGGCGACGCGGTCCACCTCGGCGATGGTGATGCCGGCTTCGGCCAGACAATAGGCGATCGCGTTCTCCGGGAATGACGGGTCGTGCTTTTTCCGCGTGAAGCGCTCCTCCTGGGCCGCCGCGATGATCTCCCCGTCCCGGACCAGCGCCGCCGCGGCGTCGTGATAGAAACCGGAGATCCCGAGGATGGTCATACCGACTGCCGGAAATAATCGAGCGTCTTCTGAAGACCTTCATGACGGTCCACCTTCGGCTCCCATCCCAGGATGCGTTGCGCCTTCCCGATATCGGGCTGGCGGATCTTGGGATCTTCCTCCGGAAGCGGCTTATGCACCAGTCGACTCATGGAATTCGTCAATTCGAGAATCTCTTGGGCGAATTGCATGATGGTGATCTCGGCCGGATTACCAAGGTTGATGGGGTCAACGTAATCGATCTCCGCCGCCCGAACGATACCCTCCACCATGTCGTCCACATAACAGAAGGACCGGGTCTGGCTGCCATCACCGAAGATGGTGAGATCCTCGCCCCGCAGGGCCTGACCCATGAAGGTGGGCAAGGCGCGGCCGTCATCCAGTCGCATCCGCGGACCATAGGTGTTGAAGATGCGGATGATGCGGGTGTCCACCTTGTGATAGCGGTGATAGGCCATCACCATGGCCTCGGCGAAACGTTTGGCCTCGTCGTACACTCCGCGGAATCCGATCGGGTTCACATTGCCCCAGTATTCCTCCGGTTGCGGATGGATGGTCGGATCGCCATAGACCTCGCTGGTGGATGCCAACAGGAAACGCGCGTTCTTCTCCTTGGCCAAACCCAAGGCCTTATGCGTTCCCAGAGAACCGACCTTCAAGGTCTGGATGGGCATTTCGAGGTAATCGATCGGCGATGCCGGGGATGCGAAATTCAGGATCAGGTCCAATCGTCCCGGCACATGGATGAACTCGGTCACATCCTGATGGAAGAAGTGGAAATCCTTCCGATGCATGAGGTGTTCGATGTTCCCGATGCGACCCGTGCTGAGGTTGTCCATGCACAGCACATCCCACCCGTCCGCGATATACCGGTCGCAGAGATGGGAGCCGAGGAACCCGGCCCCGCCCAGGATCAATACGCGTTTCCTATCCGGCATGGATGGATCTGCGACCCACGCTGATATAGGTGAAACCGGCGGCTTCCGCCTTGTCCAGATCGTACAGGTTGCGTCCGTCGAAGATGACTGGAGAGCCCAGTTGGGATTTCATGTCATGGAACACGACGCTGCGGAACTCGTTCCACTCGGTGCAGATCACCAGGGCGTCGGCACCTTGCAATGCCTCCATCCGGTTGCCGACAAAGTCCACCTTGGCGGACAATTCCGGTCCGAAGGCCTGCTGGAAGGTCTTGATGGCTTCCGGATCGTAGGCTTGAACCTTCGCACCGCCTTCAACCAGTTCCTTGAGGATGTACAGGGCCGGTGCCTCGCGGACGTCGTCGGTCTCCGGTTTGAAGGCCAGACCCCACACACCGAAGGTTTTGCCACGGAAATCACCCTTGTAGAAGAGCTTCATCTTCTCGACGATGGACAGTTTCTGGCGGTCGTTGACCTCCATCACCGCCTTGAGGATCTGGAAGTTGTAGCCGTATTCGTCCGAGGTGTAATCCAAGGCCTGCACGTCTTTCGGGAAGCAGCTCCCGCCATAGCCGATACCGGCGAAGAGGAAACGTTTGCCGATGCGGGAGTCCGTCCCGATGCCACGACGCACATTGTCGACATTGGCACCCACTCGCTCACACACATTGGCGATCTCGTTCATGAAGGTGATCTTCGTGGCGAGGAAGGCGTTCGCGGCGTATTTGGTCAGTTCCGAGCTGCGCTCATCCATGAACAGGACCGGATTGCCGCTGCGCACGAAGGGATCGTACAGTTCCTTCATCAGGGCCATCGCACGGGGACTGGTGGTGCCCACCACGACACGCTCCGGCTTCATGAAATCGTCCACCGCGGCTCCTTCACGCAGGAATTCCGGGTTGGACACCACATCGAAATCCACTTTCGCGTTCCGTTTCAATTGGGCCGTCACCTTCTCGGCCGTACCGACCGGAACCGTGCTCTTGTTCACGATCACCTTGTAGGATTTGATGATCTTGCCGATATCCTCACCCACACCCAGCACGAACTTGAGGTCGGCTTGCCCGTCGGCGCCCGGAGGGGTCGGCAGACACAGGAAGATGATGTCGCTGTTATCGACCGCGTATTCCAGATTCGGAGTGAACGCGAGGCGGCCTTCACGGACGCTGCGGTCGAACAAGGGCTTCAAACCCGGCTCGTAGATGGGAATCTCCCCTTGTCTGAGGGATTCGAGTTTCGCGGGATTGTTGTCCACGCAGATGACGTGATTGCCGCTGTCCGCAAAGCAGACGCCGGTCACGAGTCCGACATAGCCGGTACCGATGACACCGATGTTCATGGGGTGGTTATCTCTCGATGTGTTTGATTTCGAATTCAATGACGCCGGCGGGTGCGTTCACCTTGGCGACCTCGCCGACCGACAATCCCATCAGGGCCTTCCCGATCGGGCTGTCGATGGAGATCTTGTTCTGATTGAAATCCGCCTCCTGGGCCGAAACCATGGTGTACTTCAACTCCTTGCCCGTTTTACGGTTCAATACCGTCACCGTGGATAGGATGTACACTTTGGATGTATCCACCGCCTTGTCATCCAGGACACGGGCATTGGCCAGGGCGTTCTCCAACTCGGCGATGCGTTTCTCCAGATGGGCCTGCGCCTCTTTGGCGGCCTCGTATTCGGAGTTTTCGCTGAGGTCGCCATGGGAACGGGCCTCGTCGATCTTCGCGGCGATGTCGCGTCGCCCGCGGCTTTTCAGGTCTCTCAACTCCTCACTGAGCCGATCGAAGCCTTCCTGTGATAAATAGGTTTTCTTCAAAATGTGGGCGGAATGGGTGGAAACGGGAAGTTACGCATTCTCCCCCGTACCTTGTCCACACGATGCGACGCAAACGCTCCATACGCGAATTGGCCGCCTGGCATGCCTCGCGCACACCCGATGCCGCGCTCCGCGGCACGGTGCTCTGGTTGCACGACATCCGCAGCCTGCACAATGTGGGATCGGTGTTCCGCACCGCAGACGGTTTCGGTATCGCCGAGATCTGGCTGTCCGGCTTCACGCCGACCCCGCCTCGTCCGGAAATCAACAAGACCGCCCTCGGAGCAGACCAGACCGTCGCATGGCGGTACTTCCCGACCGCGGATAAGGCCTTGCAGACCATCCGGGAAGAGAAACGGTTCCTCGTCGCCATCGAGCAGACCACCGATGCGGCCGACCTTCGCGGGTTCTCCGCACCACATGAACCTCTGGTGGTCGTCTTGGGAAATGAAGTTCTCGGCATCGATGACGCCATCCTTCAGGCCGCGGATGCCGTCGTGGAAATTCCCCAATTCGGGAAAAAGCATTCGCTGAACATCTCCGTCGCCGCCGGGGTGGTGCTCTTCGGCTTGATGAAGCGTACCGAATAAGCGGCGCATCATCGTAAATTGGCCGTCTATGTCATCCCGCACACTTGTCACAGCGGCGCTACCCTACGCGAACGGCCCCTTGCATCTGGGCCATCTGGCCGGCGCATATCTTCCGGCAGATCTGTATGTCCGCTACAAGCGTCTCACCGGCGCAGACATCGTTTTCATCTGCGGATCCGATGAGCATGGCGTTCCGATCACCATCGCGGCCGACAAAGCCGGCGTAAGCCCTCAGGAGATCGTCGACCGGCATCACGCCCATATCAAGGCCACCTTTGAACGATTCGGCATCGCCTTCGACTATTACGGGCGCACGTCCTCGCCCGTGCATCGTCAGACCTCGCAAGACATCTTCACGGTATTGAATGACAAGGGCGTCTTCAAACGCAAGACCGAAAAGCAGCTGTACGACCCCCAGGCCGGGCGTTTTCTGGCGGACCGCTATGTGGTCGGCACCTGCCCGGTGTGCGGCAATCCATCCGCCTACGGCGACCAATGTGAGAAATGCGGCACCTCGCTGTCTCCCTCCGAGCTGATCCATCCGAAAAGCGCCTTATCCGGCGCCACACCCGAGTTTCGGGAGACCGAGCACTGGTACCTGCCCTTGGGCGAGCTGCAACCGGCCTTGGAAGCCTGGCTGGCCACCCGAACGGACTGGAAGCCCAATGTGACGGGCCAGGTCAGCAGTTGGCTCAAGGCCGGACTCGGCGACCGGGCCGTGACCCGTGATTTGGATTGGGGCGTTCCGGTTCCCTTGGATGACGCCGCCGGCAAGGTGCTGTACGTCTGGTTCGATGCGCCCATCGGCTACATCTCCGCCACCAAGGAATGGGCGGCCTTGCAGGGTGATCCGGAGAAATGGAAAACCTATTGGATGGACGATGGTACGGATCTCATCCATTTCATCGGGAAAGACAACATCGTCTTCCATTGCCTCATGTTTCCGGCCATGCTGCAGGCGCACAGGGGCTACGTGCTGCCGAAGAACGTGCCCGCCAACGAGTTTCTGAACCTGGAAGGCCAGAAGCTGTCCACCTCCCGCAATTGGGCGGTCTGGATCCACGAGTACCTGGATGTTTTTCCGGCGGACTGGCTCCGCTACGCCTTGGCGGCGACCCTTCCCGAAACGAAAGACTCGGATTTCAGCTGGAAGGACTTCCAGAACCGTGTCAATGGGGAATTGGCCGACATCCTGGGAAATTTCATCTTCCGCACGACCTCCTTCACGCATCGGTTCTTCGAGGGCCGTGTGCCCGAACTCGTTTCGCCCTCCGACCTGGATCAGGCCATGCTGGCGCGCATCGCGACCCTGAAAACCGCCATATCGGCCGAGTATGAGGCCTTCCGCTTTCGGGAAGCGGTTTCGCTCACCCTTGAGCTGGCCCGTGCCGGCAACAAGTATTTCACGGATACCGAACCCTGGAAGACCCGGAAAACGGACCCTCAGGCCTGCGCCAATGCCGTGCATGTGGCCGGCCAGGTTTGCGCGGCGCTGTCGGTGCTCTTCGAACCCGTCCTGCCGCACGGCATGGCGGCGCTTCGTGCGCAATTGGGCATCACCGGCACGGATTGGAGCACCGTCCATGACCGGATGCTGCCTGCCGGAAGCGCCATCACCGAGGGCGCCGTGATGTTCCCGAAAATCGAGGATGCCGCCATACAGGCCCAGGTCGACAAACTCGGCGCTCCGAAACCGACCGACGTTCCGACTTCCGCACCGCTCAAGGATGACATCGTCTATGAGGATTTCGCAAAAATGGACCTTCGCACGGGCGTCGTGACACATGCGGAAGCGGTTCCGAAATCCGGGAAACTCCTGAAGCTGCAGGTCGACCTGGGCTTCGAATCCCGCCAGATCCTGTCCGGTATCGCGGCATTTTTCACCGCCGAGGAGATGATCGGCAAGCATGTGGTCGTGGTCGCGAATCTCAAACCCCGCAAGATGATGGGTTTGGAAAGCAAGGGCATGATCCTCTTCGCCGAAGACCGGGACGGCCACCTGAGGCGGGTAGTCAGCGACGGCGAGGCCGGCAGCGTCGTGGCATGAATGAACCGGCTCCACTTGGGTGCACCATCACGGCCGATGGCATCACGGTACGGGTATATTGCCCGCGGTCTCCGCTGGTTGACGTGGAGCTGTTCCGGCGGTACGGAGATGCGAAGGGTCGGCGCATCCCCATGATCAAACACCCCGACGGCATATGGGAAGCACACCTCGAAACCGCTTTCATTGGCTGGCATTACGGCTTCCGAATCACGCCGGCAGCGGATACGGTCGGTTTCGAGGCGTCCGATTTTCCGGTTTGCGATCCGTATGCGCATTTCGTGACGGTCACCAACGATGCGGCCCAGCGCCCATTGGGTCGGCTCCTGCCCGATGAGCCGTTCGACTGGGAGGGCGATACGTACGTTCCCGTACCGGACCCGCGCGATCTGGTGATCCACGAAACGCACCTGAAGGATGCGACGGCCCACCCGAGCGCCGGCGTGGCCAGACCCGGCACCTATGCGGGCTTCACGGACGAATCGGGAATCGGTGGATTGACCCACCTCCGGCGCATGGGCTTCAATGCCGTCGAACTGATGCCCTTGCACCTGTATGCCTATAAGGAACCTGAGAAAAACGAATGGAACCCATTGGGCCGCAATCATTGGGGTTACATGAGCACCTCATACTTCGCACCGGAGCCACGCTACATGCCCGGCGTGGACGCCGAGACGGACGAAACCCGGTCGAGCGATCCCGCCACCCATCGCGCGGTCAAGGAGATGGTGAAGCGCTTGCATCGGAACGGCATGGCTGTGATCCTGGACGTGGTGTACAACCATGTCTCCCATTACGACCGGAACCCGCTCAAGTATCTGGACAAAGCCCATTACTTCCGGTTGACGGTCGATGGATTCCACCGAACCGAAAGCGGTTGTGGCAATGATCTGAATACGGAGAATCCCATGGCACGCCGTCTGATCCTGGATTCCCTCCGGTATTGGGCTGAAACCTTCCATATCGACGGATTCCGTTTCGATCTGGGGAATCTCATCGATACCGAGACCCTCCGTCAGGCCCGGGACCTGCTCAAGACCATCAATCCGACTGTGGTGCTGATCGCCGAACCCTGGGGAGGCGGGTACGACACCGCCAAGTTTTCACAACTGGGCATCGCCTCCTGGAACGATCAGATCCGCAACGGTGTGAAGGGCAGCGACCCGATCCATCAGCGCGGGTATCTGTTCGGCACATGGCATCCGGAAAGCACGCGGCATTCCCTTGAAAACTATGTCCGGGGTACCCTGATCGGTCAACCCAACGGCCGATTCCACGCATCGGCCCATTCGGTCAACTATCTGGAGAGCCACGACGGACTCACCCTCGGCGATTTCATCCGGATCTCAACCGATTCCTTGGGGGGTGCCGATCAGACCCTGTCACACCGTCAAGCCGATATGCTGCGGCTGGGTCACCTGTTCCTGCTCACATCGCAAGGCATTCCGATGCTTCACGCCGGTCAGGAATGGGGTCGATCGAAAGGATTCGACCACAACAGTTACGAGAAGGACAACGAGGTGAACCACCTCGATTACACGGTCGCACAACGGAATCCCGAAATCGTCTCGTTCACGGCGGCCTTGATCCGCCTGCGGCGCGCCATGCCCTGCCTGCGCCGCTCCCCCGCCGAGGCCGTGCGGTTTCATTCCTATGAGGATGCCTTGCACCTGACCTTCACCATCGACGGCCAGCCATCCGGCGACCGTCATGACGTGATCGTATCGATGAACGCGAATCCGGACACAGCTCGAATGCTCCACCTCCCACCGGGGTATTGGGAGCTTATGGTCAGCGGATCGGTCGCCTCCGATAAGCCGATCGGGCGCATTGCCGGTGTGATCGAGGTGCCGCCGGTCTCCGGTCTCCTTTTGCGAAAATCGAACGGGATATCGTATCATGGCGGGTCAACCGCAACCCCTTGAGTCGTATCCTGTGTCAACTGATTCAACGTCTTCCCGCGGCAGTTGGAACTCCAAGATCGGGTTCATCTTCGCCGCCGCGGGCTCCGCTGTCGGACTCGGCAATATCTGGGCATTTCCCGCCAAGGTGGCTGACAACGGCGGTGCCGTTTTTCTGATCGTCTATCTGCTCTGCTGCCTGATCATCGGATTTCCGGTGATGGTCGGTGAGCTGGTTCTGGGAAGAAGCACCAAGAAGAATCCGGTTGGCGCCTTCAAGGCGCTGAGCAACCACTGGTTCCCTCCGCTCATCGGGTTTTGGGGTGTGTTGTGCGGGGTGATGATCCTGTCGTTCTACCTCGTCGTTGCGGGCTGGACGGCCGGCTATGTGTTGGAGGAAGCCATGCACTTCGCCGGGCAGGCGGAACTGGCCGCCTGGTTCGGGGATCTGAGCAACGGACCGAAAAACGCCCTCTTTTCGGTCCTGTTCATGGCGGCCACGATCACCATCATCACGGGCGGCGTGTCGAACGGAATCGAAAAAGCGACGAAGGCCATGATGCCGGCCTTGCTGGTGATCCTGATCGTGATGATCGGATATGTGCTGACCCTCCCGGGCGCGACCGATGGTGTTGCCGTGTATCTCAAACCGAATCCGGCGGACCTGACCGGTTCCGTCGTCTTCAGCGCCCTCGGGCAGTCCTTCTTTTCCCTTTCGCTCGGGATGGGCTGTCTCATCACCTACGGCTCCTACATGAGCCGGAAGCAGAACCTGGCCGAATCGGCCTTCTATGTGACCATGACCGACTTCAGTGTCGCCTTCCTCGCCGGCTTCCTGGTGATACCCGCCATGTTCGTTGCCCAGGGTCAAGGCATCCCCATCTACAACGACGCCGGAAACCTGGTCGCCGGCGGCCAATTGGTGTTCCAAGTTCTTCCAGCCATGTTCCACAGCATGGAGTCCGGGGCTGGTGTGATCGCCGGTATGGCGTTTTTCATCCTTCTGGGTTTGGCGGCCCTGACCTCCACCATCAGCCTTCTGGAAGTGCCTGTCGCCTACGCCGTAGACGAGCATGGCATGAGCCGGAAGAAAGCGGCCATCGGGATCGGGAGCCTCATCGCCGTCTTCGCGATCATCATCTCCTTCCATGTGGGCCTCATCGACCTCCTCGCCACATCCTTCAATGACGTGGGCCTGCCCTTGGGCGGGTTCATGATCTGCGTGTTCCTGGGATACGTCTGGAAAACGCAGAACGCCTTGTTGGAACTGGAGCACGGTTTCGAGGGACTCCACACCAGCTGGTTCAAACCGGTTTGGGTCGTTTTCATCCGTTACATCTGCCCTCTGCTGATCGGTTCGGTATTCCTGGCCACCATCTACGGACTTTTAACACAGTGAGGGTTGCCGTATTTTTGGACTTTCCCGCAACCCAACCCACACCTATGCCAAAGATCACTACGGCGGATTTCAAGAACGGCCTCACCCTTCAGTTTCCCGACGATATCTATACCATCATCGAATTCCTCCATGTGAAACCTGGCAAGGGCGGCGCCTTCGTGCGCTCCAAGCTCAAAGGCATCACCAATGGAAAAGTGCTGGATAAGACCTTCCGAGCCGGTGAGTCGTGCGAATCCGTGCGTGTGGAGCGCCATGCCCACCAGTACCTGTATCGGGAAGGCGACATCTACTATTTCATGCACAATGACTCCTTCGAACAGATCGGCGTGAATTCCCGGAACGTGGATCGTCCGGAGTTCATGAAGGAGAGCGAGCAGGTCTACATCGTCATCAATGCCGACACCGACACGGTGATGTTCACCGAACTTCCGGACCATGTGGTGCTGACGGTCACCCAGACCGATCCGGGGTTCAAAGGAGACACGGCTACCGGTGCCGTGAAGCAGGCCACCTTGGAGACGGGTGCCGTGATCAACGTTCCGTTGTTCATCAACACCGGAGACAAACTGAAAGTGGACGCCCGCAACGGCTCCTACATCGAACGGGTCAAATCGTAAGGAAGGCACCATGGATCTGAAACACATCAAAAGCTTGCTTCAGCTCATCTCGGATGCGGATGTGAACGAAGTGTACATCGAAGAAGGCGACTTCAAGATCAAAATCAAAAAACGCTCCGATGCGCCGCTTGTGGCGGCGCCCGTGCCGGCATCCGTGCCCGTCGCCACCATGCACGTTCCATCGGCCGCACCGGCCGTTCCGGCTACGGCGGCGCCGGCGTCCTTGGCGGTGTCCAATACCGTCATGGTGAAGTCACCGATCGTCGGCACGTTCTATGCGGCGGCTTCACCGGATGCGAAGCCGTTCGTGGCCGTCGGTGATGTTGTGACCAAGGGCCAGACCTTGTGCATCATCGAAGCGATGAAGATCATGAACGAGATCGAGTCGGACGTTTCCGGAAAGGTTGTCTCCATCCGGGCGAAGAATGCCCAACCTGTCGAATACGACCAGCCGCTTTTCGAGATCGAACCCGCCTGAGCTCCACCCTATGTTCACGAAAATCCTGATTGCCAACCGCGGTGAAATCGCCTTGCGGGTGATACGAACATGCAAGGAGATGGGCATCAAGACGGTGGCCGTCTATTCGACGGCGGACGCCGATTCACTGCACGTGCGATTCGCGGACGAGGCGGTATGCATCGGACCAGGCCCTTCACGGGAAAGCTATCTCAAGATTCCGCGTCTGCTCGCCGCCGCGGAGATCACCAACGCCGAAGCCATCCACCCCGGATATGGATTCCTGTCCGAGAACGCGGAATTCTCCAGGATCTGCGGAGAGCACAACATGACCTTCATCGGTCCGACACCGCACATGATCGAGACCATGGGCGACAAATCCCGTGCGAAGGAGAACATGATCGCATATGGGGTACCCGTCATTCCCGGAAGCGACGGCGTGGTCCGCGATATCGCCGAAGGGCGTCGGCTGGCGAAGGAGATCGGATTTCCGATCATCATCAAGGCGACGGCCGGAGGTGGGGGCCGCGGTATGCGGATCGTCCGGGAGGCCTCCGAATTCGACAAGATGTTTGAAACCGCGCGGAACGAGGCCGGCGCGGCATTCAACAATCCCGATGTCTACATCGAGAAATTCATTGAAGACCCGCGCCACGTCGAGATCCAGATCCTCGGAGACGCGCATGGCTACATCACGCATCTCGGTGAACGCGACTGCTCCTTGCAACGGCGCCATCAGAAGATCCTGGAAGAGGCGCCGTCGCCGGTGATGACCCCTGAACTGCGCGAAAAAATGGGTGAAGCCGCCGTCCGTGCCGCCGAAACGGTGCACTATGTCGGTGCCGGAACCATCGAATTCCTGGTCGACAAGTACGCCAACTTCTACTTCATGGAGATGAACACCCGTATCCAGGTGGAGCATCCCGTGACCGAGGAAGTGACCGGGTATGACCTGATCCGCAGCCAGATCGAGGTTGCCGCCGGCATCCCATTGCGCCGCAAACCGTTGAAAATGCGTGGACATGCCATCGAGTGCCGCATCAACGCGGAAGACCCGGCCAACGGGTTCCGTCCGAGCGCCGGCCGCATCCACGTCTTCCATCCACCCGGTGGTCACAGCGTTCGGGTGGACACGCACGCGTACAGCGGATACACCGTTCCACCGAACTACGACAGCATGATCGCAAAACTCATCGTGAGCGCCCCGACACGCGCGGAAGCCATCGCACGGATGTCGCGGGCCCTGGATGAGTTTGTGATCGAAGGCATCAAGACGACCATCCCCTATCATCGTCAGTTGATGCGAGACCCCAATTTCATCGAGGGCCACTTCACGACGCACTACCTCGAAAAGAACTTCCAATTCAAACCGGATTCCCTATGAACGTCCCGTCCCACTTGCGCTACACCAAAGACCATGAATGGATCCGCCTGGAATCCGACGGCACCGCCGTGATCGGCATCACCGAATTCGCCCAAGGTGAACTCGGCGACATCGTCTTCGTGGAAGTCGGAACACTTGGCGAGCATGTCGCGGCAGAGTCCGTCTTCGGCTCGGTCGAAGCGGTCAAAACCGTATCCGACCTGTTCATGCCGGTGTCCGGCATGGTTCTGGAGTTGAACCCGTCCCTGGACGCGAACCCGGAGCTGGTGAACGACGATCCGTACGGCGAGGGCTGGATGGTTCGGGTGAAACCGGACAACGCCGCCGACATCGATGCCCTGCTGACCGCAGACGGCTACCAAGCCACCATCTCGTAGAGGATGACATGAACCGGTCGCAATCCGGATGGATCCTGATCCTCGATTTCGGATCCCAATACACGCAGTTGATCGCCCGGCGCATCCGCGAACTCAACATCTATTGCGAAATCCATCCGTTCAACGCCGATCTGTCCGATTTCATGGACCAAACGCCCGGCGGGGTGATCCTGTCCGGCGGTCCCATGAGCGTGAACGACACCGGCGCTCCGACACTTCAACCCGAGGTTTTCTCGTGGAACGTGCCGGTGTTGGGCATCTGCTACGGCCTGCAGATCATCGCGCATACCGCCGTTCCCGGTTCGGTTGAAAAAGCCGACCATCGCGAATTCGGACGCGCCAAGCTGCATGTGGACGACCGTTCCGACCTCTTCAAGGGCTTCCCTCCCTCCTGCCTGGTCTGGATGAGCCACGGCGACCATCTCCGCCAGCTCCCACCCGATTACACGATCATCGCCCACACGGCGAACGCCCCCATCGCGGCGGTCCGCCATCAGTCGAAACCGGTCTTCGGTGTCCAATTCCATCCGGAAGTGGTCCATACCGATTCGGGACTCCAACTTCTGAAGAACTTCGCCGTGTCCATCTGCCGCCTGACCCAGGATTGGACACCCGGTTCCTTCATCGACCATCAGATCGCCGACATCCGCGCACGCGTGGGAACCGATCGGGTCATCTGCGGACTCTCCGGCGGTGTGGATTCCACCGTCGCCGCCACCCTCATCCATCGCGCCATCGGCGATCAACTTCTGTGCGTGTTCGTGAACAACGGACTCCTGCGGAAAAACGAGTATGAGGATGTGCTCAAGATGTACCGCGACCACTTGCATCTGCCAGTGGTGGGTGTGGATGCCAGCGAGCAGTTCCTCGCCGAACTGGCCGGTGTGGCAGAACCCGAGACGAAACGCAAACGCATCGGCAAGACCTTCATCGACGTGTTCGAGCATGCGATCCGCGAACAAAGCGGATATCGCTTCCTGGCCCAGGGCACCCTCTATCCGGATGTGATCGAGAGCGTGTCGTTCAAGGGTCCGTCGGCAACCATCAAATCGCACCACAACGTCGGCGGGTTGCCTGAAGACATGCGTCTGGAGCTCCTGGAACCCTTGCGCGAACTCTTCAAAGACGAAGTGAGGGCCGTCGGACGTTCTCTCGGCATACCGGAGTCGTTTATCGGCCGCCATCCCTTCCCCGGACCCGGGTTGGCCATTCGGGTGCTTTCGGACGTGGATCGGATCAAATTGGACATCCTACGGAACGTGGATCACATCTTCATACATGAACTTCGCAACCACGGCCTGTATGATGCCGTGTGGCAGGCCTTCGCCGTGCTGCTCCCTGTCCGAAGCGTCGGTGTGATGGGTGATGAACGCACCTACGACATGACCGCCGGTCTCCGGGCGGTGACCAGCGTGGATGGCATGACCGCAGATTGGGCCCACCTTCCGCATGATTTCCTGGCACATGTGTCGAACCGAATCATCAACGAAGTGCGCGGTGTGAACCGGGTTGTCTATGATATCAGTTCCAAACCTCCTGCCACCATCGAGTGGGAATAAGCGGATCCGCACCCTCGTCCTTTCCGGGTTGATGGTGCTGTTCGCGGGAACGGCCCGAGCCCAGATCGAGGTCGCCCGGGAGCTGTATACGCAAGGACGCCATGCCGAAGCCCTCCGGGTGCTCCGTTCCATGCCGCAAACGGCCGATGTGCGGTATTCCGCAGGTGTGGTGCTCTTTGCCGACGGACAAACCGAGGATGCCATACGCATGCTCACCTTCGCTCGTGAACAACACCCCGAGGCACGGCTGTTCCTCATGGAGATCCTGGCCTATATGAGCCCGAAGGAACGCCAAGCGGTTCGGCATGTGATCCCCCCCGACCTGCTGGTGGACAACCGCAACGGCATCCATGCGCCGGCCCCCAAGGGCACCGTGATCGATATCGGCGTGCTGATGCGGATTCCGGATCGTGCGTCTCCCGAATATGCGGTTGTGCAGTCGATGTACAACGGTGTGCTTGTATCCGTAGACGCCTTCAACGAGCAGACACCCAACCTGAAGATCCGACTCCATTTCGAGGATGCCGGCGCACAGCCCGATCAGGCCTTCCGAAATCTGGTCCGCAATGGCCGGGTCAAGGCCGTGATCGGTCCCTTGCGTTCGGACGAGGCGTCGCAATTGGCGGTATCGAGCCTGGAAACCGGTATCCCCGTACTGCTCCCCCTCGCCAACGCCGCCACCCTGCCAAACGACCACCCCTTCCTGTTCCGCTTCAACCCCACGGCCGATGATGCCGGTCGCGCCATGGCCATCACGGCCTATCAGCGGCTCGGATTGCGCCGGATCGGCGTGTTCACCCAAGCCGGAACCGAGGGCCATCGCGAAGCCAAGGCCTTCAAGGACGCGTTCGCCGCGCTGGGTGGGCGCGTCACGTATCACGAATCCAACCGGTTCACCGAGTACGGAACGGTTTCCGCCTACCTCGACACCCTCCTGTATCGGAACACGCCCACGGGCGACGTGCTCACCCACGACGGGGTCTACATCCCGTTCAGCCAAGACGGTGCGAACGCCATACTCGAACATTTCATGACGGGATTGGAGTCGCGGCAATGGCGTATCGCGGTCATGGGAAACGAAATGCTGGGTCTGATGGATCACTCCGCGGATCGTCTGGCGCGTTTGCCCATCTTCCATACGAGCCTCGTGGATGTGATGCCCAAGTATCAGCGGCTCGAGCAGTTCCGCGCCCGCTACCTGGCCCGTACCCAACTCAACCCGAACGAATTCGCCTATCTGGGCTATGATGTGGCCACCTACTTGCTGCAGACCCTGCAGCGGGTTCAAAACCCGGCTTATCTGCCGGCCGAGCTCACCCGTATGGACACCTTCCACGGGCTGGGTGGACAGTTCCGTTTCAACGGAAGCACGGTAAACCGATGGGTGCCCGTCTTCCAACTGACCCCCGACGCGCCGGTCGATGTCAACGCGGCATCGTCGAACTGAAACGGTTGGCCTCCCGCTCCTGACGCGCCCGTACCTGTTCGTTCAACCAGCGCACCCATTTCCGCGATTCCATCCTGTGCTCGTCGAACGTGCGGGTGAAGGTGTGGTACCCCTTCGCCGTGGCCACCATGAACAGATACGGATGTGTCTCCGGGTACAAGGCCGCTTCGATGGCGACCAACCGGGGATTGTTCAAGGGCCCAGGCGGCAACCCCCGGATGCGATACGTGTTGTACGGATGGTCGAACCGGTAATCGGAATGGAACAGCCGCCGCCGTTCCCCTACGGCATAGTTGACCGTGGGATCGGCATGCAAGGGCATGCTCCGTCGCAAACGGTTCCAGTACAGTCCGCTGACCCGGGCCATCTCATCGACATGGCGGACCTCCCACTCGATGATCGATGCCATGGTCGTCGCCTCGTCCACGGTCCATCCGAGCGAATCCAGGCGGCTGGCATGGCGTTCGATGACCCGGTCATGAAAGGTCTGATGCACACGTCGGACCACGTCCTCGGCCGATGCGGTCCAGTAGAATTCATAGGTATCCGGCAGGATGCGACCGATGATGTGGTGGCGCTCCACTCCCAGATCGGCAAGCAGGGAGCTGTCGGACAGAACGGAATCCAACTCGGATGGCTCGAACCGCATCTGCGCACTGATCCGCCGGACCAGATCGTGCTGGAATCGTGCGGCCTGTATCCGCAGACGGAGGGGATCCTGCATGCCACGGACCCATCTCCTCATCATCCGATGTGCCGCCACCGTCGTGTCGATCTCATATCGGCCGGCGCGGAAGCGGTCCATCTTGTAGACGGAGGCCACCCAGCGGAGATGGGGTTCATCCACACGGGCGGCATCCTCCCCGAGCTTCAGCAGAACACCCTGCAGATCGGTATCGACGGGTAGTTTCAACGGGTGATCCGTGCGCACCGGTATCGGCTGTTGCAGGCGGATGATCATGGAACCGCAGACCAGAAGGAACGGAACCAACCATACGACGAAACCGGATAAACCCTCGCGCACTAGAACTCCATGCGTTGGATGAGCGTCCAGCGGATCCGGTCCTCATCGACACCTTCGTACGTGAAGAGTCCGGCCTGAAGGAAATGGCCATCCTCGAATTGGGCATAGGCCCATCGATCGTTCAGAATACGGATGTCATCCGGCGAGAAAATGCGGAACCTGCCGCCCAGCAGGTCGGGACGGTCGATCAAGGACTGCTTCAAACGGGCCTCGGCGTCCGCCGCTTCGATGGGAAAGGCGGCGTAAATCGAGTCGAGCTGTGCGGATTGGCGTTCCATCACAGCGGTTTGGGATACGACCAGCGCGGCGAACGCCTGGTTCTGTGATTCGGATGTGTTCCACAAAAACACGAACAAGGCAAGGGCACAGGCCCAGAGTATGCGTTCCAACCATGGATTCATGTGCTGAAAATACATACTTTTCCCGCATGTGGAGAAGCCGCGCATTGGTCATCGTAACCCTGTTCCTGCTTGCGACGGGTGTCTGGATCGGTACGATCTGGAACCGGGATGTGCGCGAGCTGAACCGTTACGTGGCATCGGTGAGCAGCCGTCACGTGCCCGACACGCGCGAAGACATCGCGACCTTCCAGCTTGAGCACGGCATTTTCAGACATCACCTGTCCGGTGAGACCTCGCATCCGGCGCTGTGGGAGGTGATGCGTGATTCCATTGCCATCCGTTGGCCGCATGTGACCGTCGATGTGGCCCTGTTGCCCGACAGCAGCGTCATCGGACGAACGTCCGGTTTGGTCTCGGTCGCCGTCGGCAATCTGCGCCGCGAGCCGCGTCACGGATCCGAGCTGGTGGATCAAGCCATCCTGGGAACCCGACTCACCATCCTGCGCGAACGACGCGGGTGGTACCAGGTCAAGACCGAATGGAACTATATCGGATGGATGACGGGCTCATCCATCGCCTTCCGGGATACCATGCCCGAAACGGATGTGCGCGTGCGCGTGAATCTCGCCGCCATCCGCGAAGCGGCAAGCCCTGCCGCACCCTTGCGCCTGCAGGCACCCTTCGGAGCGGCCTTCGAATCCGTCGCGAAACGCGGTAGCTACCGCGAAATCCGGCTTCCGGACGGATCATCCGCCTTCATCGCCGAAGGCGATATCGAGGCCATGCCGGCCGCGACCGCGTCCACCGATGGCGCCCGACTCGTGACCACCGCCTCCCGTTTCCAAGGCCTCCCCTATCTCTGGGGTGGAAACTCCTCCAGTGGCTTCGATTGCTCGGGGTTCACGCAAACCGTCTTCCGCGAACAAGGCATCACCCTTCCGCGCGACGCGAACATGCAGATCCGCCTGGGTGCGGATGTGGACACGACCGGGAATTTCAGCCAGGTTCAAGCCGGCGACCTGCTGTATTTCGGTCCCAATCCAGACCGCATCACGCACGTCGCCTTAAGCTTGGGCGGTGCCCGCATGATCCATGCCAGCGATTATGTGCAGATCAACTCCCTGGATCCGGCGGATACCGATTTCGCACCGGACCGCCTTCGCACGCTTCAGGCCGTCAAGCGCATCCGCTGATCACATGCTGCGGCGGTACTGACCGCCAACCTCATACAAGGCATGCGTGATCTCCCCAAGGGAGCAGACCTTGACGGTGTCCATCAGCTCCTCGAAGAGATTGCCGCCGGTACGCGCCGTTTCGTTCAACTTGGCCAATGCCTTCGGCGCCGCCTCGGCATGACGCGCCTTGAAGGCCCTGAGATGGGCGATCTGATGGCGTTTCTCCTCATCGGTGGACCGGATCAGCTCCAAGACCCGCTCCTCCTCGGCCGTCGACTTGCCTTTGAAGGTGTTCACGCCGATGATGGGAAGGTCCCCGTTATGCTTGAGGGTCTCGTAATTCAGGCTCTCCTCCTGGATCTTGCTCCGCTGATACATCGTCTCCATGGCCCCGAGAACGCCGCCACGGTCCGTCAGACGGTCGAACTCCTTCAGGATGGCTTCCTCCACCAGATCCGTCAGCTCCCGGATGATGTAGGAGCCTTGCAGGCTGTTCTCGTTCTTCGACAGGCCCAGTTCCTTGCTGATGATGAGCTGGATGGCCAGGGCCCGCCGCACGGATTCCTCCGTCGGTGTGGTGATGGCCTCGTCATAGGCGTTCGTGTGCAAGGAATTGCAATGGTCGTTCAAGGCCATCAAGGCCTGCAGCGTGGTGCGGATGTCGTTGAACTGGATCTCCTTGGCATGCAGGGAACGGCCGGAGGTCTGGATGTGGTATTTCAGCTTCTGGGAGCGCTCGTTCGCGCCATACCGCTTCTTCATGGCGATCGCCCAGATGCGCCGCGCCACCCGGCCGGTCACGGCATACTCCGGATCGAGTCCGTTGCTGAAGAAAAAGGACAGGTTGTGCGCGAAATCATCGATCGACATCCCGCGGGACAGATAATACTCGACGAAGGTCAACCCGTTGGCCAAGGTGAAGGCGGCCTGCGTGATGGGATTCGCTCCCGCTTCGGCGATGTGATAGCCCGAAATGGAGACCGAGTAATAGTTTCGGACCTGGTTCGCCGTGAAATAGGCCTGGATGTCGCCCATCATCCGCAAGGCGAACTCCGTGCTGAAGATGCAGGTGTTCTGGGCCTGGTCTTCCTTGAGGATGTCGGCCTGCACCGTTCCACGAACCGTCGACAGGGTTTCGGCCTTGATCGCGGCGATCTCATCGGCCGACAAGGGGCGCCCTACCATCTCCGAACGTCGTTCGAGCTCCTGGTCGATGGCCGTGTTCAGGTACATGGCCAGGATCATCGGCGCCGGACCATTGATGGTCATCGATACCGAGGTGTCTGGCGAGGTGAGGCGGAATCCCTTGTACAGGATCTTCATATCGTCCAGACAGCATACGCTCACGCCCGAGTTGCCGATCTTGCCGTAGATGTCCGGGCGTTCGTCGGGATCCTCCCCATACAGCGTCACCGAATCGAAGGCGGTCGACAGGCGTTTCGCCGGCATCCCCTCGCTCAGATAATGGAAGCGTTTGTTGGTCCGCGCCGGTGTGCCTTCTCCGGCGAACATCCGCGCCGGATCCTCCTCATCCCGCTTGAATGGAAACACACCCGCCGTGAAGGGAAAGGAACCGGGAAGATTCTCCTTCCAACCGAACAGCACGCGGTCTCCCCAGCTCCGATAGGCGGGCATGGCGATGCGCGGAATGGCGGTCCCGCTCAGGGAACTGCGCACGAGCGGTGTACGGATCTCCTTGTCGCGCATCACCGTGACCATCTCCTCGCGTCGGTAATCGGCCTGCCGCGCCTCCCATCCGTCCAGGATGGCGCGCGATTCCGGCAGCAGATGCGCCAAGTGCTCGGTGAAACGCATCCGAAGCCGTTGTTTCTCGCCGCTGTCTTCGACCAGATCCACGGCGGCATGCAATTGCTGGACGTGGTCGGCGATATCGGCCTGCTTCGCGGCGGTCTGATGATGTTCCCGAACCAGATCCGCGATATCGGACAAATAGCGAACCTTGCGCGACGGAATGATGGCGGTTCCGGTCAGGTCGTCGGCCGGACGCGCGTCCGGGTACCGCCGGCAGTGCCAGGTCTCGCCATATCGCGACGCCAGCAGAGCCGTCAAAGCGCCGAACAGCCGATTCACACCCGGGTCATTGAACTGCGCGGCGATGGTCGGATACACGGGCAGCGCGGCATCCTCCGAATCAAAGGCCATCCGCGAACGCTTGACCTGCTTGCGCACATCGCGCAGGGCATCCGTCGATCCGCGTTTCTCGAACTTGTTGATGACGATCAGATCCGCCAGATCGAGCATGTTGATCTTTTCCAGCTGGGATGGGGCTCCGAACTCGGAGGTCATCACGTACAGGCTGACATCCGCCAAGGTGGTGATTTCCAAATCACTCTGCCCGATTCCGCTCGTCTCGACGATAACCAGGTCGAAGCCGGCTGTTTTGAACAGATCGACCGCACCCTTTACCGCATCCGACACCGCCCTGTTGGACCCACGTGTGGCCAGGCTGCGCATGTGCACGTTCGGATGATAGACGCTGTTCATGCGGATTCGGTCTCCCAACAAGGCGCCACCGGTTTTGAATTTCGTGGGATCGACACTGACAACCGCCAATTTCCGTTCCGGATAGGCCTCCAGAAAGCGTCGGATCAGTTCGTCGGTCAGGGAGCTCTTGCCAGCGCCACCCGTACCGGTGATGCCCAGCACCGGTACCGACCGTGCGGTGAATCCGGCGGCTCCGCTGCGAACCGGGTCGAGCTCCAAAGCCGTGATCGCACGGGCCAGGATGGCCTCCTCCCCGACCGCATCCAATGCGGTCAGGTCCGTGTCGCAGGCCGCCATCATCAGATCGATCATGCCTTGCAATCCCATGGCCATGCCGTCGTCCACCGAAAAGATGCGGGCCACACCGCGCCGGTGAAGCTCCTGGATCTCGTCGGGAACGATCACCCCTCCACCTCCTCCGAAAACCCGGATGTGCGAGGCTCCACGTTCCTGCAGCAGGTCCACCATGTAGGTGAAATACTCGATATGCCCACCCTGATAGGAGCTGACCGCGATACCATGGACATCCTCCTGGATGGCGCAGGCCACAATCTCGGATACGGAACGGTTGTGGCCCAGGTGGATCACCTCCGCGCCGCTGGCTTGCAGAATGCGGCGCATGACGTTGATGGAGGCGTCGTGTCCGTCGAACAAGGAGGCGGCGGTGACGAAGCGCAAGGGACCTTTGCTACGTCCCGGCGAATGATGTTGCATGGGAAAGCGCTTTTCCCGGAAAGATACGGCTTTACCGAAATCGGAGATCGGCCTCGAAACCGGCGCGGATCGCGACACCCGACTCGATGAGGAGGGATTCGGGCGGCCCATGCGGATCCACGGTTCCCATATCGAAGCGACCGTTCCGATTGGCATCCACATATGCGGTGACCAAGTACCTCCCGACGGGCAAATCCGTCAGGACGGCCCGATCGGTGATGGTTTCACGACGGATGAGCACCCCTGTCATCGACCTCACTTCGACCACGACGGCGGACACGGAGTCGGGTGCGGTGATGGCCAGATCGCCGACATCTCCGGCCTGGCGAACGCGGGCCGTGCGTCGGACCACCCTGCCCGTCGCCGCATCGTAGGTCTGGAGGGTCAGGAGGGTCCCACCCGGCCAGGTTTCCTGCGGTCTCAGAACCAACCGGTTCCGCTCCTGGCGAACGATGGCATCGGTGATCGGCAAGCGATCAGCATATATGCGAAGTGAATCCTGGTATTGATTGCCGGCCAGTGGTTTGGCGAACACGAGCGACAGGGCCTCGTCGGACTCGAGGAGTCGTTTCGGTTCCACGTCAACCAGACGCTGCCGCACGGTATCGGGAAGCGTTTCAAACACGACGCGGTGGTCGCCCATTCGAGCCCGGTTACCGAGACTGTCGGTTACGTCCAGTTCCGTGACAAGGTAGGCCCGGTTCAGAACCACGGCCGATTCCGGCGCATAGAACCACACGCTCCGGTCGTTGCGCTCGGCATGCAAGGCGACGGCGGACACGCTATCGGTATCGGATGCCATCCGGAAGCGACCCGCCAGGACCGGTTTGGAAAAACGCAGGCGCAGGCGGTCGGGCGCGGTTTGACCGATCCCGTCCAAAACGGGCGCCAAGGTGTCGGTCGGTGCGATGAACCAGTTCCCCAACACCAGGGATGAATCCGCCGGCAGACAGATGGAGGATTCCCGCCACGGATACGCGGCCTCACGGGTACGGTCCCAGATCCGATTCCGGTTCCGGTCTTGCACGGCGACCATGGTGTAGGTATCCGGTGGCAGATAGCGGAAACTGGCATATCCGCCCGTGTCGGTTTGGGAGGTATAGGTGGCAGGCTTGCTGAAATCCACCTCTCCCGGATACAGGAACACATCGATCAGATCGGTCCGGCGACCGGTTTCAGGATTCAGCAATCGGACCCGGATGCCTCCTTGGTCGATGCGGTCGCCATTGGAAAAGGCCACCCTGACCGGATTCCCCATGGCATTGCCACGGGCGTCTTTGACCTCCGGACTCAGAACCAGAACCAGGGTGGTGTTGGGTGGAGTCGGCGACCCCAGGAGGATTCGGGCCGTCTTGCCAGACCAACGGATCCGATAGTCGATATTCAGATCGGGCTCGAATCGGATCGCGTTGCGGAAACTGACAATGTCCACATACTCGTTGAAACGGACCCGGATCTCGCGACCCTGGAACCCGATACTCCCATCTTTCGGCATGGTGGACACGACCACCGGGCCGGAGCGGTCTGGAGGTCCACCGGATGGCGCCATGGGGGTGGCGCACGAAACGGCCAGAACGGCCAGGGCCATCACCTTAACGCGACCGAACATTGTACAGCAGATAAACCGTAAGACCGGTCGCCGCCGTGATCAGCACGGGCGACGCATACCGGTGCCAAGCCCGTTTCCAATTGGGGACATCCGAGGTGCGGTGATGGGAACGGGAAGACAGCACGACGCCATCGCCATCCAGAACGCGGATGTGCAGGTGGGTGTCGCCCGTCGGGCCCGTCTGGTGGCGGATCTCGACCCGGGCGGCATCCAGCGCGGTCGTGAGGGTCAATCCCTTGTCAAGGAGGGCCTGCTCGATGTCGGCGGGAGCGGTTTCCCCATTCCACACGATGCGGAGGGGCCCCTTGGCGACCGCCGTGTCGTCCACGATCCGGGAGACGACCCACGCGGCATCGGGAAGGATCAGGAAAGCCAAAACAAGCCATTGCATCTTGCGGGTAAATATATCCAAATTGGTACGGTGAACACGAATCGAACCGATGTGTGGATACGGGGTGGCGGGGTGGCCGGACTCACCGCCGCATGGCATTGCCGGAAGGCCGGTCTTCAGGTCGTGGTCACCGACACGGCCGCCATCGGCTCGGGCGCATCGGGGGCTTGGTGGGCATTGATGAACCCCGCGACGGGTGTCCAACCCGCACCTGTCGCCGGCATCCGTCAGGCTATGGTCGGATTCGAGCTGATGCGCAACGAGTTGGGATTGGATGGGGTCGGATGGATCAAAGCCGGGATCTGGAGACCGGCGCTGGATAAGGCCCTGGCGAACGGATTCGCCAAAGCCGCGGCACATCCCGATTGGCCGGCCGGATGGTTGCGCATGGACCGTCCGATGCATGGGTTGGCCGGCAGCGGCGTCTTGCGGGTTGCGGCCGGGTATGCCATCGACATGAGGCTCTGGCTTACGGCGGTCGCGGCACGGTTGGGTGCGATGGGTGTCGATATCCGGGAAAACGTTCCCCAACACCACACCGTGCCAGCCAGGCATCGGGTGGACTGTATCGGTATGGAGCTTCTGACCGACCCCGCCTGGGCCCACTTGCGGCTGCATCCCATCAAGGGGCAGCTGCGGGAGGTTCTCGTAAACGGCATCCGTGGTCAATTTCCGGCCTTGAGCGCGCGCGGGTATGCGATTCAAACCGATACGGACCGATGGGTCATCGGTAGCACCTACGAACATGATTTCACGGATGCCAAGCCGGATGCGGCCTATGACGCGTACCTGATCGACCGATTCAAGGCGATGTTTCCACAACCGGTGAGTGTCACCGTCGTAGGCCGATGGGCGGGCGTGCGGATCGGATCGCATAACCGGCAACCGATCCTGGCCCGGCATCCCGAAGACGAAACACGGTGGGCGGTCACCGGAATGGGGAGCAAGGGGCTCGTGTACTCCCAGATCCTCGGTCGGGAACTGGCGGACCGCCTGACGGCGGATCCGTGATGGCGGAGAGGGAGGGATTCGAACCCTCGGTACCCTTTTGGGGTACACACGCTTTCCAGGCGAGCCCATTCGACCACTCTGGCACCTCTCCGAAGGGCCGACAATATACGGCGATTATCCGGGCTCCGTATGCGCCAAACGGTCGAGTTCCGTTTTCATGGCGGCACGGACGGCATCCCGGAACTCACCCAAGGTCTCATGCGCATCGGGGTGCAAGGGCGCCAGGATCGAGACCCTCAGTGTTCCCGAAGCCCGGAACGTCCATGAACCGGGTGGCAGAACCGAATGGGTTCCATGTATGACAAGGGGTTGGATGGGAACCGACATTTCGCGGCTCAACAGAAAGGCCCCGTTCTTGAATGCGGTGATCTGACCGGACTTCGATCGGGTACCTTCCGGAAAGATCATGACGGGGATGCCGGCCTTCAGATAGGGTTTGAGAAGGTCGAGTGCCTTCACGGCCGCAGCCGTGCCTCGCCGGATGGCCACATGACCGGCCAGACGCATCATGATGCCGACACCAGGGATCTTCAGCATGCCGTCTTTGGACACCCATTTCATGCGCCATGGCAGGTTGGCCAGCAAGGGCATGTCCAGAAAGCTGCTGTGGTTGGCCACGAAGATGACCGGCGTGCCGGCGATGGCCGCATCCAATCCATGAATGCGGATAACGAGACGTGGGTTCCAGTAAGGTAGCGTCCGCCCACCCATCATGAAGAACCAGTTCATGGTGCGGCGGTGCGGATCGAAAGGCCAGGTGATGGCGGTAGCGATCAGGCCGGATATGAAAAAGAGGATGTAGACCAAGGTGAACATCACCCACATCCAGATGCTCAAGATCCGGTTCGGACCGATCATGACCGGCCGATGGCGTTCAGGGCGGACCGGATGAAGCCACCGTGCTGGGCCAACAGCGTGCGGGCCTGGTCTTTGCCGCAGCCCGAAAGCCCCATGAGCAGAGCGGTTTTCACGTGACCGTCCGCCTCATCGAGCAGGTTGGCGCAACGGTCGTAATCGAAATGGGTGAACATCATGATGATCCGCCGTGCCCGCTCCACCAATTTGAGATTGGTCAGTTTGAGATCCACCATCACATTCTCGTACACTTTTCCAGTCCGGATCATGGCTCCGGTGGTAAGCATGTTGCAGACCATTTTCTGAGCGGTGGCGGATTTCATGCGCGTACTCCCCATGATCGCCTCCTGCCCTACCGGTACGTCGATCATGATATCGACGGATCCCTCGTCTTTCACGCGGTGCGCGGAGACGCAGCACACCAGGATCGTGGCCGCACCGACCGATTTGGCGTGTTTGAGGGCCCCGAGCACGTACGGTGTCCGACCCGACGCCGCCAAGCCGCAGACCACATCCGCCGCGTTCACCTGCAAGCCCTCGAGATCGGTACGACCGAGATCCTCCCGGTCCTCGGCGCCCTCCTGCGCCACGAACATGGCGGCTTCCCCACCGGCCATGAGCGCCTGCACCTGCCAAGGTTCCGTACCGAAGGTCGGCGGACATTCGGCGGCATCGATCACGCCGAGACGCCCGGATGTGCCCGCTCCGATGTAGATCAGGCGACCTCCGATGGAGAGGGCATGGCGGATGGTTTCGATGCCAAGGGCGACCTCCGTGGCGCGCTCCGCGACATGATCGGCTACGCGCCGGTCTTCCTCATGGATCAACCGGACGATCTCCGCCGCATCGGCCAGATCAATGGCCATGGTGGCCTGATTCCGCTGTTCGGTCTCCAATTGCCGGAGCTCGTTGAACAAGGTTTCGTTCCGGGTCATGTGTGCCTGCGTCTCGTCCACCAGACCGAATCGGCACCTGCCTGTGCCGGATGGGATCGCGCTTCCGACGCATGCGCCGGTGCCTGCGCCAGCAAATGGGCCGCCGCAAGGACGTGTTCCCGGGGGATATCCGTCATGGATTCGGGTTTCCAGTATTGGGCGATGAAACCCGTATCGTAATCGGCGCTACGGAATGCCGGATGAGCCATCACGAACCTGCAGAATGGAATGGTCGTCTCCACACCCCGGATGACGAACTCCGACAAGGCCCGGTCCATCTTCTGCATGGCCGCCTCCCGCGACGCATCCCACACAACCAGTTTGGCCATCAACGGGTCGTAGTGCATGCTGACTTCCTGACCCTCCTCCATCCCGCCGTCCACACGCACGCCCGGACCGCTGGGCAGCCGATAGCGTTCCAGCACACCCGTGCTGGGGAGAAAATTGGAATAGGGATCCTCGGCGCAAATGCGGCATTCGATCGCATGACCTCGCACGGTCAGGTCTTCCTGCGCGAAGGGAAGCGGCCTGCCCATGGCAACGTCCAATTGCAGTCGGACAAGATCCTGACCCGTGATGAGTTCCGTGATCGGGTGCTCGACCTGCAAGCGCGTGTTCATCTCGAGGAAATAGAAATTCCGGTGTTTATCGACCAGGAACTCGACCGTTCCCGCGCCCACATATCCGCAACCCTTCGCCGCAAGCACGGCGGCACGACCCATTTCAGCCCTCAGGGTGTCGGTCAGAATGGCGCAGGGGGCTTCCTCAACCACCTTCTGATGGCGTCGTTGCACGGAACATTCCCGGTCGAACAGATAGACGATGTGGCCATGCGCATCGGCCATGATCTGGAATTCGACATGCCGGGGTTCCTCCAGATACTTTTCGACGTACACGCGGTCGTCACCGAATGCGCTTTTGGCCTCCGATTGTGCCGAACGGACCGATTGTTCGAAGTCGGCGGGATCGTGAACGAGCCTCATCCCCTTCCCGCCGCCCCCGGCCGCGGCTTTGATCAGGACCGGATAACCGATCGAATCGGCCACATGCCGGGCTTCGACAATGGAGGTGAGCGCGGTCGTGGTTCCCGGTGGCAAGGGCACGCCGGCGGCCTCCATGAGCTCGCGCGCACGGGTCTTGTCTCCCATCTTGTCAATCGCATCGGCGGGAGGGCCGATGAACACCAGTCCGGCATCCGCGACACGTCGGGCGAACGCGGCATTCTCACTGAGGAAACCGTACCCGGGGTGGATGGCGTCGGCACCCGAGGCCATCGCGGCTTCGAGGATGGCATCCATCACCAGATAGCTCCGGTTGGATGGCGCTTCACCGATGCGCACGGATTCGTCGGCGTACAAGGTGTGCGGGGCGAGCACGTCGGCATCGGAATGGACGGCGACCGTGCGGATGCCCATCTCGCGGCATGTCCGCATCACGCGTATGGCAATCTCACCTCTGTTGGCGATCAGGACGGTTCGGATTTCCGGCATACCGGAAGATAACGAAACCCTGCCTCAACCCCGTGCGGCCTGCCACGCGGCTTTCGGAAGGATGCGCAGTTTCTGAGTCGTGCTGAGAAAGGCGCGTCGCTTGTACACCATGGAGGGGTCGCGTTCGATGACATCCAGAATACGGCTGTAATTCTCGCGGGCTAAGATCACGGGCAGACGGGAATCGGCGCTCAACATCGGGATTCCCTTGTCAGCGGAGGCATAGTACGACCGGGCCCTGTCGATTTGAAACCGCATCAAGGTTTGGAAGCGCTCGTCCGACACATGTCCGAACAAATCCGCCTCATCGAGTCCGAACCGTTCCAGCTCCTCTTTCGGAAGATAGATGCGGTCTCGGGTGAGGTCTTCCCCGATATCGCGCAGGATATTGGTGAGTTGCATGGCGATGCCGAGGTCGATGGCATGTCCGATCGCGTCCGGGTTGTCGTATCCGAAGACCTCACTCGTCATCAGACCGACCACCGACGCCACCTTGTAGCAGTAGGTGCGGAGTTCCTCGAATGTGGCATACCGATTCTTGGCAAGGTCCATGCAAACACCCTCGAGCAGCTCCAGAGGATATTGCATCGGGATGTGATACGACGTCAAGGTGTCGGCGAAGGCCTGCAATATGGGATGGCCGTCCGCCCCGTGCCGGTAGGTCCTGGTCAGATCCGAGCGGAATCGACGCATCAGTTCGTCGAGTTGGGAAGCGTCGATCTTGGTGTGAGACACACGGTCTTCCCGCTCGTCGACCAGGTCATCCATGTACCTGCAAAGGGCATAGATGGCGAAGATGCTCCGCTGTTTCGGATTGGGCAGGAAGCGCGTGGCCAGATAGAACGTCTTGGCATGGTGCCTGGTGATATGCCGGCAATGCGAGTAGGCGGTCCGCAACGACGAATCGCCGATCTCATCGATCACACGCGTATGGATGGGCGTGCGCTCGTACATCGGACGCAGCATCTGATAAGGCAACCGCAGAAGGCTGATCTGTGTTGAGGGTGTGGAAGACATGGCCGGGCTCGTATCGGATGCGAAACAATCCCATCCCGGGACGTTTCGTTCCGCTGTATATTGCGATGGTATCAACATAGCAAAAAAGCAGGGCGATTTGGCAAAGAAAATAACCATTTATGATGTGGCGAAGCGCGCCGGAGTCGCCATATCGACCGTTTCCCGGGTGCTGAACCAATCGCCCTATGTCTCACAGGAGACCAAAACCCGCGTGGACCATGCGATTCGGGATTTGGAGTTCTATCCCCAAGCCAATGCGCGGAAGTTGGCCAAACGTGAACCTCAGATCATCTCGGTGGCGGTTCCGACTTTCACGACCCCTTTTTTCAATGAAGTGCTCAAAGGAGTCAAGGACGAGATCCGTCAGATGGACCTCGATTTCGTCATTTACAACACCGGGTCTGACAATCCGGAGAAACATTTCGAGCAATTTCTGGACAAAGGCGTACCGGACGCCCTGATCATGTTTTCCATCGAGATCACGGACGTGATCCATCGGCGCATCAAGGACCTATCCATCCCCATCATCCTCGTCGGTTCGGATCATCCTTCCTATGATTACATCTATTGGGACAACTATCGCGGCGGGTATGCGGCCGCCGAGCATCTGATCAAGCAGGGCTTCAAGAAGATCGGCATGATCCGTCCACACTCGACCTCCCAGGTATCGGATCTGAGGGAACGCGGTTTCCGGGACGCCTTGCGTGAATTCGGAATCCCGATGGATGAAGACTGCCTGGTCAGCGGCATCACCCGCAAGCATGCCGGCTTCAGCGAGGAAGCCGGCCATGAAGCCATACAGATCCTCAAACACCGGAACCGGATTCCGGAGGCGATCTTCTGCTCGAACGACGCCCAGGCCTTGGGCGCCATGTACGCCTTGCGCGAGTTGGGGCTCCGCGTTCCGGAAGATGTCGCCATCATGGGATACGACAACATCAAAATCGCCCGGTATCTGGACCTGACCTCCATCGACCAGAAGATGTACCAAGTCGGGCGGCAGGCGATCCAACGGATCGCGGCGCGTTTCCGGGATTCCGAACTACCACCCCTCCGGGATAAGGTGGTTCCGGAACTCGTGGTACGCAAATCGACGCAACGTGGCGGCTGACCCCATCGGACGCACGCATGTGCCAGGTTTCGGAGAGCCCTACAGAGGGAAGGTCCGTGATGTTTACCCATTGGCGGATCGCCGGCTGGGTATCGTCTCCAGCGACCGCATTTCGGCTTTCGACCACGTGCTCAGACAGCTCATACCATATAAGGGACAAGTTCTCAACTCATTGGCCGCCTTCATGTTCGATCGCGTGTCCGATCTGATTGAAACGCACATCATTTCCGTACCTCATCCGAATCTGACCATTGCGAAGTCCTGTCGGGGACTACCCGTCGAGGTGGTCGTGCGGGGGTATCTGAGCGGCCATGCGGCGCGCGTGTACGGCGCGGGGGGGCGGCTTCTGTGCGGTGTGGACTTACCGGATGGTCTGTCGGAACATCAACGGCTGCCATCACCCATCCTCACACCCACGACCAAGGCCTCCGAGGGTCATGATGAGGACATCACCGAGGCGGAGATCCTCTCGCGCGGCTTGGTCGATGCCGGACTTTGGGCGGACGTGAAACGGGTCGCCTTCGCACTCTTCGATCGAGGCACCGAGATCGCCTCGGAACGTGGCCTCATTCTGGTGGACACCAAGTACGAGTTCGGGCTGCATGAAGGACGGTTGGTGCTGATGGACGAGGTGCATACGCCCGATTCGTCCCGATATGTGGAGGCCGAGGGCTACGCCGAAGCGATGGCACGCGGATCCAAACCCCGCCAGTTGTCGAAAGAGTTCGTCCGGGAATGGCTGATCGAGCACGGATTCATGGGCAAGGAGGGGCAGATCATGCCCGATTTCCCGCCCGAGTTCGTGTCACGGATCTCCCAACGGTACATCGAACTGTATGAGCGTCTGACCGGAACCGACTTCGTACCGGCATCCACTGCCGATTTCGACTCCCGCTGCGCGGTCTGGTTCGAGGAAGCGCTCAGAGATCGCCCTTAGCGGGCATCACGAGCACCTCTTCGACCAACGAACGGTGCGACAGACGGAGCAGGGTTTCGACCATCAGCGCCACGTCCTTCGGATCCACGATGCGGTCCGGGTCCATACCGGAGCCTTCCCAGCTGCTCGACCACGTCGGACCGATGTTGACCAGAGACACGGCGATGCCGTCGGTAGCGAGTTCCTGCCTCAGACTGGCCGACCAACCCCGCAACGCGTGCTTGGATGCCGCGTAGGCGCCCCCCCGTTTCAGGCCCTCCACAGCGGCGACCGATCCGATGGTGACCACACGACCGTCTCCGGCTCTTCTCAAATTGGCCAGCAAGGCGTTCGTCAGATGGAAGGCGGCGAACAGGTTCTGGTTCAGCTGTTGCTGCAACTCCTCGGGAGTGGTCGACTCCAAGGGTTTACCCAGATACCCGCCGGCATTGTTCACAAGGGCGATCGGCATGGGTTCATCGAAGTGCCATCGGATGCCCTTCGCGGCTTCAGCGGAGGTCAGATCCGCCAGATACCGATGAACCTGAGCACCAGCGGCCAGGCCATCCGAAACGGTGGCATCCAGGCTTGAAGCGGTGCGGGATACCAGATGCAGCACATAACGGCCCGTGCCAGCCAGATGCAGGGCTATTTCGCGGCCGATGCCTTTGCCGGCTCCGCTGATCACGACATGGCGTTCAAGAGGCATGTCAGGGTATGTTGAGGAATTTGTGTGTTTGCAGACTCACGCTCCATTGCGGGTTCGCCTTCACGAATTCCACGATCAGATCCATGGATCTCGGGGTGTCCCATTCCGGTTGCACGAGCAATCGTGCGGTTTCGTGACAACGCGCGGCATGGGTCTGCGCCCAGGCCAGGTCGTTCCGGTTCACGACAACCACCTTGAGTTCATCCACCTGCGGGTAGAGTTCCGGCAAAGGAGCTTTGAATTTTTTTGGCGAGAGCGTCACCCAATCGAAGGTTCCGCTCATCGGCGAACTGCCGGAGGTCTCCAGATGGGTACGCAGACCGGCCTGTCTCAGCGCCTGCGTCAATGCCCGCAGATCCTGCATCAGGGGTTCGCCGCCGGTGATCACCGCGATCGGCGCGCCGGATGCGACCGCGGCACGGACCAGCTCATCCGTCGGCACGAACGGATGGGCTTGCGCATCCCAACTCTCTTTCACGTCGCACCAGGAGCACCCCACGTCGCAGCCTCCCAGTCGGATGAAATAAGCGGCACGTCCCGTATGCACACCTTCCCCCTGGATGGTGTGGAAATGCTCCATCACCCGGTATTCAGAGGTCGGCATCGGTGTATTCGACCCAGGAATCCGGTGTCTCCCAAACCGTGACGGTCAATTCGATGCCGGCCGGCAGACGCTTCACCGTCTCCTGATGGATGTGCTCGGCGATCCGCTCCGCCGTGGTGGCTACGGATAGGATGTCGTTGAGGAAGGCGTGGTCAAGACCGCCTTTCTCCGAATCTTTCGCCGGCCACTTCAACTCCCGGAAGTCGCAGACCATATCCGGTGTCGGCAGATACTTCGATGGATTGAGCGTGTGCGATCTGGCGGACATCCGAACCCGGTAGGTATGACCATGCAAACGGGCGCACTTGCCATCATAGCCTTCAATCAGATGGGCGGAATCGAAACGGAATTCGGTGTGGAGGGTCCAGGTCGGCATAAAAAAACATCTGCCGGAACCGTGGTGGCCGGCATAGTTGAACATACGAAGATTCGCGGTCGGTTATTTCCGCTTGATCGTGCAACCCAAGGCGCGCGAGGCGGTCGTGGTCACAGCCTGGCCTTTGCCGACCTGGGTGAGGGCATCCGCCAGATATCGTTTCTCCACGGCCCCGGCGTTCCGGCTGTTGTCATCGATGGCCCCCACATATACCAATGTGTTGGTCTTGTCCATGAGGTATACATGCGGCGTGCGGGTGGCACCGTAGGCGTCCGCCAGTTTGTGATCCGCATCCATGGCGTATGCGAACCCATAGCCGAGCTTTTCAGCCCTGGCCTTCATGTCGTCCATGGATTCGCCTTGGCCGCGTGTGGCTTCATTCGGATTGACGAAGACCACACCGATCTTGTTGGCTTCCGCGATCCGTGCCACCTCATTGTATCGGTCTTCCCATGCATGCACCCAGGGGCAGGTGTTGCTCGTGAAGATGAGCAGGGTTCCGTTCTCCTTGCGGATGTCGGCCAAGGAGACGGACGCCCCCGTTGTCGTGGTCATCTTCAGGTCGAACAGGGGCGCGGCGGAACCGACCGCCAGTTCTTTGACATCGGTCTGGACCGCAACGGCCAGCAGTAGAATGGGGTACAGGAGAGATTTCATGATCGGATGGCGTTCAGTATGTGGGTTTTGAAGGTTTCGTAATCCGCGGGTTGTTCGAAAAAGGCGACCTGCCTACCGTACCGGTCATAGATGACGGTCGCCGGCATGGCACCGCTCCAATCCGGATGCACCGCCAGGATGAAGGGTTCGTCTTTGCCGTCTTTCAGATAGGTCTGCCAGGTCACGCCCATGTCTCGAAGGAAGGTGTCGACGCGGGGCAGGTCTTCCGGAAAATCGGCGGATATCAAGACCACGGCCAGTTCGTCCTTGAACTCGTCTTGAAGGCGGACCAGATAGGGCATCTCCTCCACGCAAGGCACACACCAGGTGGCCCAGACGTTCAACAGGACCGCTTTCCGACCTTGATGCGATGCCAACACAGCCGGAATGCCTTCCGGTTGAATGGGCATGACCGGAAGAATGTCGGCATTCGGCGCAAGCTGGCAGGATGCCACCAGGAGCGCGGTCGGCAACAGCGCGTGTCTCATGTCTCCAAGTTGCGGAAAATGCGGCTAACCTTCTGTAAAAAGTCGTTTCTACGACGACCATCCCCTCAGATACCCGCTCATCGCCAGGTAGAGGTTCCGTACGCGCTCATCCGTGATGGCGGCCGCATGAGCGGCGATGGTGGCCTGGTCTCCCCGCGCGGCTGGACCGGTCAACGATGCCTGCGCGCCCATCCGACGGATATTGGCGAGCGTACGATCCAGCAACGGACGCAGCAGGGTATCGGATGTGGCGGGAATCCCGCTTTTGGCAAGGACGTCATCGGCCGCGGCGTGCAATCCGACGGTGAAATTGGACAGGATCACGGCCGCCACGTGAAGCGCACGTTTCTGTTCCGGCGAGACATCCATCGGAACGCCGCCGGCCGCGCGAACCAATCGGTGGGCGGCATCCCGAAGGACCTCATCCCCTTCCACGCTGAAACGCACACCTTGAAACACGTCCGCCGGCTCATCCATGGTCACGGTCTGCAAGGGATGGATGGCGATCTTCGGTCCGTCACCCCGAAGGATGGAGGCCGGGTGCGCGCCACAGACATGGGCCATGGCTCGACCCGCAAAGCGGCCCGAAACCTCTCCGATGGCATCATCCGGCACGCAGATCACGAGGATATCGGCCTCAGCGGGTTCCGCAAGCCGGACCTCGGATGTCTCCCATGCCCGGATCAAGGCCGAACCCACACGACCGCGTCCGATGACGGCCGCACGAATCATGTGTCCACCGAGGCGGAACCGGTGATACGCGATTCACCCGGGCGGTTGGCGGCCTCGAACCGGGCCGTGAGCCCCCAGGCATCGGCGACGAGCAATCCCCCGACGAACACTTCGGAGCCGCGGATGTCGACGGACCCGCTGTTCAACACATTGAACAGATTCGAATGGTTCATCGTGTCGAGATGCGGTGCCAACCGCATCCACCCGGCCGTATCGCTGGCTTCCATATGGCATGCGACCAGGAGCAGGCCGTTCCTGCCTCCCATGATCTCCGAAATCACATAGGCGAACTCCCGTACGATGGCCGGATCGCTATCACAGAGCGGCACACTGACCATGCTGAAATCACCCGTCAAGGATTGCCGGAGAAGCGGAAGGTGTTCGAAGACCGACATGTCGGGCCGCAAGGCGACGTCGTCGATGTAGAAATCATCATCCTCGTCGCAGAAATCATTTCGAAGCGCGTCGTTGGCGGGAACTGTGATGCCGGATATCGCGAACGCGGCGACCGAAGGCATCGGGATTTTCCGGTCGCTGTCGATGGGACTCCGTTCCGCGAAGACCACGGTATCGTAGTCCAGGCCGGAAAGCCGGTCATAGAGGGCTTCGGTTTGGGAACGGTTGGCGTCCGTGATGCGGTCCGGAACGAAGAGAATGGCGATGGGTGGTTTCATGTGGGCGTGATGCGGATGGCCAGACCGATGCGATGCGGTCCGTGGTCGATGCAAATTACGCCGAATTCGATGCCCTTCCATCGGGCGCCATCCGCATGCAGCCGAACATGCCGCATGCCACCGCGCAATCCGGCGCCGGTGGCCTTCAATACGGCCTCTTTCAGGACCCAGGTGGTGATGGCGTCATAGGGATGGTCGTCTTCGGGATGGCGCATGCGCTCGACCAACGACGCAGGTACAGGCCGGTCCGCGCGTTCCGTGTCCACCCCGACCTCCCCCACCCGGCTGACCACGGCCACATGGAGTCCGTCGGTGTGCGACAGGCTGCATGCGATCCGTTCACCGGCGCAGATCAGATAGGGCCGGCCTCCCTCCTCCTTGGCCAGGATGGCGCCCGGCTGCAATTCCGCGATGAGTCCGTCAATGGCGCCATCGGCCGTCACGGCGAGCCGGACATTCCATTCCGGCGGGAGGTCGATGTGCTGGGTGCTCACGAAAAAACGGGGATTATGGCGTATTTTTGCGCCACAAAGTACGAACATCATGCACACGACCGAACCGAGCCACAGCGAACAGGAACAGCTGCGACGTCAGAAAACAGCCGAATTGGAGGCCATGGGTGTGAACCCGTTCGGCTACTCCTTCGAGGTGACGCACCATAGCACCGGCATCACGGGGAATTACATCGACGGAGAGTCCGTTGCGGTGGCGGGACGCATGATGACCCGCCGCGTGATGGGCAAGGCCTCGTTCTTCAACCTGCAAGACGCGGAAGGCACCATCCAGGTATACATCCGCCGGGATGATGTCGGCGAGCAGGTCTATAACGAGGTATTCAAGGCCCGCGTGGATCTCGGCGACATCGTCGGCATCAAGGGCCATGTCTTCACCACGCAGACCGGCGAGATCTCCATCCACGCCTCGCATTTCGAGTTGCTGGCCAAGGCACTCCGCCCGATTCCGGTCGCCAAAGAGGCCGAGGTGGACGGACAGAAGGTCGTCTATGACGCCTTCGCCGACAAGGAGCTGCGCTACCGTATGCGGTATCTCGACCTGGTCGTGAACCCGCACGTGCGCGAGGTCTTCCGCAAACGCTCCAAGATGGTGAACGTGATGCGCGCCATCATGCAGGATGCCGGCTATCTGGAAGTGGAGACGCCGATCCTGCAACCCATGTACGGCGGAGCCTCGGCCCGACCCTTCGTGACGCATCACAACGCGCTCGACATGAAGTTGTACCTGCGCATCGCCAACGAATTGTACCTCAAACGGTTGATCGTGGGCGGCTTCGACGGGGTCTTCGAATTCTCGAAAGATTTCCGCAACGAGGGCATGTCCCGTTTCCACAATCCGGAATTCACCCAGGTCGAACTGTATGTGGCCTACAAGGATTACAACTGGATGATGGATTTCACGGAGCGCATCATCGAAGCGGTCGCCATCGCGCTTCATGGCGATACCAAGGTGAAGGTCGGTGCCCATGAGATCGACTTCAAGACCCCCTGGCCCCGCATCCCGATGCTGGATGCCATCCGCGACAAGACCGGAGTCGATATCTCGGAGATGGACACGGCGGCGCTCCTCAAAACCGCCGGCGACCTGGGCGTCCATATCGAGGCGGGAATGGGCAAAGGGAAGATCATCGACGCCTTGTTCGGAACGTTTGTGGAGCACACCCTCATCAGACCGGTTTTCATCACAGACTACCCGTTGGAAATGAGTCCACTGGCCAAAAAACATCGATCCAAACCGGGTTTGGTGGAGCGTTTCGAAGCCATCTGCAACGGAAAGGAGATCGCCAACGCCTTCTCCGAACTCAACGACCCCCTGGACCAGCGGCGCCGATTCGAGGAACAGGTCGCGCTTCGGGAGGCCGGAGACGACGAAGCCATGGGCTTGGACGACGATTTCCTCCGCGCACTGGAATACGGCATGCCGCCGACCGCCGGGCTCGGCATCGGCATCGACCGCCTGGCGATGATCATGACCGATTCCGAATCCATCCGGGATGTGCTCTTCTTTCCCCACATGCGTCCGGAGTAGGTCATGAACCTGGTCTGGTTCGTGGCCAAGCGGTATTTCACAGGGGCACGCACCGGCGCCGGGTTCCTCTCATTCGTCAAGATCATGGCGGTGACCGGCGTGGCCGTCGGCAGTGCGAGCCTGCTCATCTCCTTGTCGATCGTGCATGGATTCAGGTCCACCATAGAAGACAAGGTTCTCGGTTTCGGCAGCCATCTGCGCGTCACCTCGATCGTGAACACCCCGTTGTTCAGAGCCGACACACTGGTGGCACGGCTCTCGGCGCGACCGGACGTGGCGCGTGTGCAGCCTGTTGTGGAAGGCCAGGTGATCGTTCAGATCGGCGACCGCGTGGAAGGATCCTTCCTTCGCGGCGTGGTGCCCGGATCGGAAACCACGGACATTCCGCTGATCACCCGCTCAGGCCGCTTCGACCTGTCCGATCAGGCCGACGGATTGCCGGGTCTGGTGATGGGGGCCCGAATGGCGCGGACCCTCGGAGCGGTTGCCGGCTCCGCCCTCACCGTGTATGCGGTATCCGAGGGCGAGATCCCGGAAATCCGCAGGTTCCGCGTCACAGGTATCTATGAAACCGGAATCGACCGTTTCGACGACGTACTGGCCATTGTGGACATCCGCCACGCTCGGGTCTTGCTGGGCTTGCAGGAACCGGCGGCACACCACGTCGAAATACGCCTGCGTGATGCCGGGCGGATACGGACGGTAGAAGCCGAATTGGACGGCTGGATCGGATTCCCATACCTCAACGAGAGCATCTACCTGCGGCATGCGAACATCTTCGCATGGATCCGACTTCAGGAACAGACCGTTCCATTGGTGATCGGTGTGATGATCATCATCGCCGCGTTCAACCTGATCGGCACCATTCTGATGATGGTACTGGAGCGTACCCGCGACATCGGCATCCTCAAAGCCATGGGCAGCACCGACCGCCAGGTCCGTCGGATCTTCCTGGTCGAAGGACTGATCGTGGGTGTCACGGGCTTGATCATCGGCATCGCGCTGGCAAGCGTGTTCAGCTGGGCCCAAGCGACCTTCGGCATCATCCCCTTGAACCAGGAGAACTACTACATGAGCACGGCCCCGGTCCAACCGCACCTGAGCGATGTGGTTTGGGTCGGATTCGCAAGCCTCACCCTATGTCTGGGGGCATCCTGGTTCCCGGCGCGGATCGCCTCCGCCATCAATCCGCTCCAGGTGATCCATTTCAGCCGTTGAGCACGTTCGAGACCGGTTCGAAGGCGAAACCGAAGGCCTCGGCCACATCCTTGTAGACGATGGTGCCATGAGCCACGTTCAGTCCCAGTTCCAGCTCCCGGTTCTCCTGGCATGCGGCCCTCCACCCTTTGTTGGCGATCTGCACCGCATAAGGCAAGGTCACGTTCGTAAGACCCTTCGTCGAGGTGTTCGGCACGGCTCCCGGCATGTTGGCCACACAGTAATGGACGACACCGTCGACGATGTAGATCGGATCGTCGTGCGTGGTGGCACGGGCGGTTTCGATACATCCTCCCTGGTCGATGGCCACATCCACGATCACGGATCCGGGCTTCATGAGACCGAGCATCGGCCGCGTGATCAGATGCGGCGCCTTCGCACCGGGAATCAGGACGGCGCCGATCACCAAGTCCATCATCGGCAGGTATTCGCGGATATTGCCCGACGAGGAGAAGACCGTGGTCACGTTCTTGGGCATGATGTCGTCCAGATAACGCAGTCGGTTCAGGCTCACATCCATGATGAACACGTTCGCACCCATGCCAGCCGCGATCTTCGCGGCATTCACGCCCACCACACCACCACCGATCACCAACACGTTGGCAGGCGGAACGCCCGGTATGCCGCCGAGCAGCACGCCACGTCCGCCTTGGGCCTTCTCCAGGTACTTTGCCCCCTCCTGGACCGACATGCGCCCGGCCACTTCCGACATCGGGACCAGCAGCGGCAAGGAGCGGTCGGCTTTCTCGACCGTTTCGTAGGCGATGGCGACACATCCCGATCCCATGACCGCCTCGGTCAGTTCCTGGCTTGCCGCGAAATGGAAATAGGTGAACAGGATCTGACCATGGCGCATCCGGGCATATTCCGATGCGATGGGCTCCTTCACCTTCATGATCATATCGGCTTGAGCCCAAATGTCGACCGCATCATCCACGATCCGAGCGCCGGCCTCCACATAGGCGGAATCCGGAAAACTGCTGCCGATCCCGGCACCTTTCTCGACAAGCACGGCATGGCCGTTGCGGATGAGCTCCATGGCGCCGGCAGGCACCAAGGCGACCCGGTTCTCATGGGTCTTGATCTCTTTGGGAACACCGATGATCATGATGATTCGGACGTATGGTTGGGGTGTGAAGGATGTTTGTCGCAAGACGGCTGGATGAAATTACCATGATTTCCGGTATTTTCAGCCCCAAGGCCATGATATCCAAAGAGATCCTCGCCAAGGTCCGCAAACTCGAGATCCGCACGAAAGGACTGGTGAACAACCTGTTCGGAGGAGAGTACCATTCCGCATTCAAGGGCCGGGGCATGACCTTCAGCGAAGTCAGGCCTTACCAATACGGAGACGACGTCCGGCAGATCGATTGGAATGTGACCGCACGAACCGGCGATCCACATATCAAACTGTTCGAGGAAGAGCGGGAACAGACCCTGATGCTGCTCGTCGACGTGTCGGCCAGCGGCCGTTTCGGTAGCGGCGATCGACGAAAGATCGACCTCATCACCGAATTGTGCGCCGTCATGGCCTTCAGCGCGATCAGCAACAACGACAAGGTTGGCATGGTGCTCTTCAGCGATCGGATCGAGAAGGTCGTGATGCCGCGCAAAGGTCGATCGCATGTCTTGCGGCTCATCCGCGACCTGTATGCGACCAACCCGGCGGGATCCGGAACCGATGTCGCCGGTGCCCTGACTTACGCCAACCGGATCCTGAACCGCCGCTCCATCATGATCCTGGTCAGCGATTTCATGACCGAACTCGATGAGAAGTCCCTTCGCATCACCTCTCGCAGACATGACCTTGTGTCGGTACATGTGTCAGACCCCTTGGAAGTCGACCTTCCGAACCTCGGCTTCCTGCCGGTTCGCGATGCCGAATCCGGAGAGGTGCGGTACCTGCCGACCTTTCTGCCCTCCTACCGACGTCGATTCCGGACCGAACAACGGGAACGGCTCCGGATCTTGGCGGAAACCTTCTCCCGTCTGCATCTGGACGCCATCCGATTGGACACCTCCGCCTCTTACGTCGAACCGATGCGCCAATTCTTCCAGAAACGGGCCTCACGCGCATGATCCGTTGGAGAACCGGTCTGATGGTGGCAACCCTTGTGCTGAGCGCCACGGTGCAGGCACAGGTGGTGCGGGTCGGCATCTGGCCCGACTCGCTTTCCGTTGGTGATCTCTTCGAATACCGCATCGCCGTCGACTACGGTGATGCCCACACCGGATTCGTCCCCCCCGACAGCACCGCATGGGGCACCGCCTTCGAATACCGCGGCATGCGCCGCATTCCGGTCGAAGCCGGACGCGACAGTCTGGTGATCCGGCTCCAGTTTTTCGGCACCGCCGATACCCTCATCGCACCGATGCCCGTGCGCCTGACCGGAATCGATACCATCACCCTCCTCACGCCGGCCTTGCCGATCCGGTTCAGAAGCCTGGTCAGCGACGAGGCGGTCGAACTTCGGCCCTTGAAGCCGATTTTCGCCTTCGCCCGGAACTGGTGGCCCTGGCTGATGGGCGGCATCGCCCTGATGGCCGCCCTTTGGTTCCTGTATCGGCGGTGGCGGAATCGCCCGGTCGCCCCGTCGAACGCGGAACCCCTTCCCATCCGGCTATTCGTCGATCCCTTGCAGACCCTCCGCGGAAGCCTGGACCTTCTGGATCCGGGCAACCCGCTCGACCCGATCGGGTACAAGGCCTGGTATTCGGATCTTGGCGACGCCTTGCGCCGCTATGTGGAAGACGTGCATGGGATTCCCGCCATGGAGAGCACCACGGCCGAATTACGCGCCTCGTTCCGACAACGGGGTATGCATTCCGATCTCGTGAAACCCTTCCTGTTGGTGTCGGATGCGGCGGATATGGTGAAATTCGCCAAATTCAAGCCGACGGCATCCGATGCCGAAACCGCCATACGAACCGCGAGGAACTTCCTGGAGGCGGCGGAACGCCTGGACCGAATGCGGATCCACCACATGGAACAAGACCACCTGGGTAAACATGGTCCTGCTTGATCCGAAGTGGCTGCTTCTGTTCTGCCTGGTGGCCGTATTGGCGGCCTTGCACGCATGGCGCATCCGTTCGCGCCGTCTTCCTGCCCTCCTGTTTTCGAGGATCGGAGGGCGGGTCTCGGCATTCTGGGTCTGGTTGCCACCCCTCATCGGCTATCTGGCCGCATCACTGCTTATCATCTCCATGACCAGACCCGTGTGGTTGAATGAAGTTGTGGAACGGAAGACCGAAGGCATCGACATCATCCTGGTGGTGGACCTGAGCACCTCGATGCGGGCGGAGGATCTCAGACCCAACCGGTTCGAAGCCGCCAAGGCCGTAGCGTCCGAATTCATGGACGGCCGCCTCAACGACCGCATCGGATTGGTCGTCTTCGCGCGCCAGAGTTTCACCTTGGTACCGCCCACGCTCGATTACAGACTCCTGAAACGGGCCCTTGCGGATCTGAAGATGGGTCAGGTCGAAGACGGAACGGCCATCGGCATGGGCCTGGCGACAGCGGTCAACCGGTTGCGGCGTTCCGAGGCGGCCAGCAAGGTCGTGGTTCTGCTCACCGATGGCGAAAACAATGCCGGGGAGATCGATCCGCTCACGGCGGCCGACTTGGCGAAAACCTTCGGCATCCGCGTCTACACCATCGGCGCCAGCACCGAAGGAACCGCGCCCTATCCGATCGACGATCCCGTTTTCGGACGGCGCTATCATTCGATCCGGGTGGACATCGACGAACCCATGCTCACCGAAATGGCCGCGAAAACCGGTGGTACCTACTTCAGGGCCCGAAACACGAACGCGCTCCGCGAAATCTACGGTGAAATCGACCGCTTGGAACGATCGGAGGTCGAAGAGACGGTCTTCATCGACCGGAAAGACCTGTATCCCTACTTCCTGATACCCGGGTTGCTGTTCCTCTTGCTCGCGGTGGCCATCGACCGTTACGGATCACGATACGCCCATGCCGCTTGAACCCATACGGGAAGCCGTCGCCCGACGACTTCCCATCGATTCGTTCCGCGCTTCCCTCCGAAAGGGCCACCGGATCCGCTTGGAACAGTGTGTCGGGGCGGCGCTGCCCATGGTTCTGATGAGCGTGGCCTCGACGGACCATCCCTTGTTGCTGATCACCGCCGACGAGGAGGACGCCCTGGCCTATCGGGGTGATTTCGACGAACTGGGCCTGGCCGATGTCAGCTTTCTGCCAGCCAGCGGCCGAAAACCGCATGACCGCCAGCAGATGGAGGATCCCGCCATCCTGGTGCAGCGTTCCGAGGTGCTTGACGCCCTCCGCCGCGCCGGTTGCGCGGTCGTCGTGGCACCCATCCAAGCCGTCATGGAGCGCCTCGCTTCGCCCAACGCCTATGCCGCGTCTTCCATCCGGATCGAACTCAACCAGGAACTGGACCCCGAAGCCTTTTGGGAGCAGTTGCTCGACCAAGGCTACAAACCCGTCGGTTTCGTGGACGAACCCGGCGAAATCGCGCGCCGCGGCGGCATTTTGGACGTGTATCCGTACACAGGCGGGTATCCGGTACGCATCGAGTTCTTCGGAGACCGCATCGATTCCTTGCGCGAATTCGATCCCGGAACGCAACGATCCATCGCCTTCCTCCAGGAATGCCGACTCATCCCCGATATCCGGGGAAAAACCGGAGAAGACCGCGACTCCATCTTCGCCTACCTACCCGACTCGACGGCCGTCGTGATGGTGAACGAACCGCTCATCCACGCACGCATGGAGGAACTCTGGCGGATGGTGGATGCCGCAGGGGCGGAAACGGGGTATCTGGACCCGGACGCACTGCGCCAGGCCGTCTCCACCCATGCGAAGATCGAAGCCGGCGCGTTCACACCGACCGGCACGCCGGACCTCGTGATCAAGGTGGGTACCCGACCCCAACCCGATTTCAACGGCACCGTCAAGCTGCTCAAACCCTGGCTGGCGGAAGCCCGTGCCGCCGGAACCACCACCTGGATCCTGTGCGACAGCCAAAGCCAGCGCGACCGTGTCGAGGAACTCCTGGATCGCGAATCGGATGAGCAGCTCCGGCTCGCGCTCCACACCCTGCATCAGGGCTTCATCCTCGACGGCGAGCGCCTGGCGGTCTTCACCGACCACCAGATATTCAACCGCTACCATCGCCCGAAAGGAGCCAGGAACATCCGCCGTGGCGGGTTTTCGCTCAAGGAGGTCAAGGACCTGAAGATGGGCGATTACGTGGTGCACGTGGATTACGGCATCGGCAAATTCGCAGGTTTCACGCACATCACCGTACGCGAGGCCAGACAGGAGGCGGTGGTCGTCACATACGCCGACGATTCCATCCTCTATGTGAACGTCTCCAGCCTCCACAAGCTCCAGAAATACTCCGGCAAGGATGGCGCCGCGCCGCCGGTCACCAAGCTCGGCTCGGGCGAATGGCAGCGCAAGAAGGCCAAGACCAAGAGCCGGGTGAAGGACATCGCCCGCGAGTTGATCCAGCTCTATGCACGCCGAAAGGCCCAACGCGCGCATGCCTTCCCGACCGACAGCGGCCTGCAGCTCGAGCTTGAGGCCGCCTTCGAATACGAGGAAACGCCCGACCAATGGAAGGCCATCGAGGATGTGAAACGCGACATGGAGAAACCCAATCCCATGGATCGCCTCGTTTGCGGGGATGTCGGTTTCGGGAAGACGGAAGTCGCTGTGAGGGCCGCCTTCAAGGCGGTCCATGACGGCAAGCAGGTCGCCGTGCTGGTGCCAACCACCATCCTGGCCGACCAGCATTGGAAAACCTTCAGCCGGCGCATGAAGGATCTGCCGGTGACCGTGGAGCGCGTGAGTCGATTCCGCAGCGCGGGCGAGATCACCGAGATCCTCAGACGCCTGAAAAGCGGGGCCATCGACATCCTCATCGGCACGCACCGTCTGGTTTCGAAGGATGTCGTCTTCAAGGACCTCGGTTTGCTCGTCATCGATGAGGAGCAGCGCTTCGGCGTGGCCAC